>Ga0194121_10000489_pt1 | contig 69855 bp, 52 predicted proteins | sample TA2MahCa50mmetaG_FD_148609 | JGI IMG/M metagenome (GOLD analysis project Ga0194121, IMG submission 148609) | Freshwater microbial communities from Lake Tanganyika, Tanzania - TA2015020 Mahale Deep Cast 50m | ecosystem: Environmental > Aquatic > Freshwater > Lake | place: Tanzania: Lake... | reverse complement strand
CGAAGGAACGCTGCGGGAGGACTTGCGCCAACTCAATTCGCTTTGCCGCCACCCGTTTGGCAGCGACAAAACGATTTCGGTGGAACGCGCCGCTGACTCGCCAAGATTGGACATTTGTCGTTCCACTAGCAGAGTCACTCGTTTGCTCGTCGGTGGCAGACGATGCAACGCCCACCGCAAGTCGAGGTCCGAACGAATCGGCACTTCTGCGCAGCGGGTGATAATGTCTCCAGAACTCAGCTTGGCATCGGCGGCTGGGGAACCATCTCCAACTTTTGCCACACGATGCCCGTGAACGCGGTCGACCTCGATACCGAGCGATTCGGGCAGCGGATACGTGAACAACATCTCACGCTGGAAACGCTTGTCGTGATACGCCTGCAACAGGCTGTATTCACGAATTTGGTGACAGTGAACACAGCCGTTGTGACTCTTCTTCAGCAGCGGAATGTCGAGCGGTGTCGTCGACGAAATCGGCTCTGGATGCCAAATCGGCGCCGCTGGCGGCACAGCCTCGGCCCCGCCGGTTACCGTGGCCCGAGCCAATTTGTGAGCGTCCAATGACTCACGCATAGTTTGCAATAATGATGATTTGCTGAGCCGCGATTCCGGTTCATGCTCGTCGCGGCCTCCGTACCGGCTGTAGATGCGCAGCTTCGAGTCCGTGAAGAAGGCGGCCCAAGTCGTGTCGAAGTCAAACTCGAAGCGCGCAATGTCCACCCGATTCATCGAGGTCACGCGGACGCAGATATAGTCCGCACGAGCTTGACGGATTTCGGGGTCTTCCTGAGCAACCTGCCCATCCCACAGCCAACACTCCGGTCAACGCACGCAACGAAACGTGATGAACAAGGGCTTGCCCGTCGATTCCGCCAGCTTGCGAGCTTCCTCCAGATTCGAGTGCCAACCTGGGATGGAGTCTTGGGCCACACTCCTCTGACGGAGCGTCACAACGCAGATGATCAAAAATGCGATCCAAGCCGCTCCACGCATCATTCGCCTCCCACATCCACGGGTTGAGTCACTTCGGCCGCAGATGACAATGGTTGGTCAGCGCGAGCCAGCAAATGTTTGAGGCTTTTCAGACGCCCGTCGTACAGCAGCACCAGAAATGCCGGCACGAGAATCGGCCGCACGACGAACGTATCCAAGAGCACGCCGAAGGCCAGCGCAAAGCCCAATTGATGGAGTCCCACCAGCGATCCAGCCAGCAGCGAGCAAAATGTTCCTGCCATGATGATACCGCAACTCGAAATGATGCTGCCTGTCTTTTGCAGGGCGACGATGACGCCAACCACCGGACCATGCCGGCGTTGTTCTTCGTCGATGCGAGTCATCAAAAAGATGTTGTAGTCTTCGCCGACCGCAATCAGGATCGTGAACAGAAACATCGGCACCTTCCAGTCCAACCCCGCAAACCCGGAAGGATTCATCAGCCAGTAGACGGCGAAGGTCATTCCCAGTGTCACCAGATAGCTAAAGAAGACGCTGACGATCAGGTACAGCGAGATCGTCAGTCGCCGCAACAACGCCATTAAAATCAAAAACACTCCCCCGAGGACGAGGATATCGATTCGGATTTGATCGCGGTCGGTCACCGCTTTGAGATCACGAATGCTCGCGGTCGGACCCAGTGTGAAAACTTTCATTCCTGCCGGAATCGATGCTTCGATCGAACGGCGAATCGATTCGAATTGTGCGATGCTGTTGCGTGCGAATGGATCCTCTTGCAAGACAAGATCGAATCGCAGGACGCGCCCCTGCAGGTCGCCGTTGGAACTGACGTAGTGCTGAGTCATGCGCTGGGATTCCAACTTATTGGCAAGACCGCTGAGCAGCTTCGATCCGCTTGTCAGTTGGATTTCCGAATCGCTACTCTGCCGCGCCGCATCATCATGAGCGATGTTGGAAAGTCCCCCGCCAAACGGATGCAACATCGTGCGGACGTCGGCTAATTGCAGTTCTTCCTGCTGTTCTCGAAGTTGCTCGGTCAGCATTTTGATGATGGCCTTGGCTTGGTCGGTCAATTTGCCGTCATCCTCATCGAGAAACGACCCCGATTCCGCCTGAATGAGCACCGTGATAGGCCCGGCGATTCCCGGAGGATAATGCTCTGCAACCGCCACGGCCCCAACAACGCTGGTGGTTTCTTGCGGCAATTCGCTAAGCAAGCCATAACTGAGGTGGCCATGAAACTGCACGCCGACCCAGGCAAATGGCGCCATGATCAGGACACTGGTCAGCAGCACGGTGCCGGGTCGGCATCGCACCAAGTCGCTGACTTTCGTCCAAGCCAGTTGCCCCCAGTTCCGCTCGAAGAACCGTGACCATAGCGATGTCGCCGAAACCCATCCGGCGGTCTGTACGAGACTTTGACCGGTGGGGCGCGGCCAGAACGCCCAGTGCCGGGCCATCCGCAACAGTGCCGGCGAAAATGTGAGTGCCGCCATCAACACAATCACCAAGCCAACGGTGATGGCAATCCCCGCTTGACTGAATTTTCCGAACTCAGCGAAGTACATCATGAAGATGCCGCAGATGACTGTCCCGGCGCTCGCGATTAGGGCATGGCCGACTTTGGCCAGCGAGTTCTCTACCGCTTGGTCGAGCGTCGCACCCTCGTTTAATTCCTCCCTGTACCGGGCAATTAGAAATAAGCAGTAATCGACACCAACCCCATAACTGAGCACCTTGACATAGACTTCGATGCCGGAGAACAGATTGACGACCCCGGCTTGCGCAAGGCAGGCCAGCAGAGCCAGCGAAATTTCCGTGGCGACCGCAACGGTCATCAGCGGAATTATTGCCATCAGCGGAGCATGGTAGATCAGAATCAGCAGGAACAAGACCAGCAAGACCGTCCAGTGCTCTGTGTCTCGCGAGCTTTCACGCGCTGCCCGCATCATGTCCCGGCCAACCGTCGCGGACCCGCTCAATGCCAAGTCCAGACCGCTCGGGACAAGCCCGTTGGATTGCAGTTCCCCATTGCGCTCGATCAGTTTCTCGACTCGCTCGATCAATCGGGCGTTGCGGGAGTCCAAGAACTCAGTCGGAAGTTCCATCAGGACAAGCGACGCCTGCCTATCTTCGCTGTTGAGAAGTCGGCCCACCGATTTGTCCGAGAGGGTTCGAACCTCGATGGTTTTGAGTTCATCGGCAGAGCCAGCTTCTTCACCGCTGGCCTGTCGAGGAATGTTCGCAGGCTGTGCAGTCTGCGGCTGAAGAAAGGCCGTTTCCTCGTCGCCAATCTTTTGTAGCCGTTCTCGTAAAACCTCATTGATAAAGGCTTTGTCGCCGTCGAGCAGTCCGGTCGGCGAGCTCTCGCGACGCACGACAATCACCAGGTTGCTGGCAAGCGGTGTTCCCCATGCCTTTTGGAAAATCTCCTCCGCAGCCAGGCTGGGAGAATCCTTTGGCAAAAACGCGAATTCGCCGGAGCGGGCCACACTTCCCCAAGATGGAGCCAGTAATTTCAGGCCGATCAAAACCACCAGCCAAGCGACCAGCAACAACGGCCACGTTCGTGATACCAGCTTGCCGAAGTCCTGAAACATCCGAGGAATTCTACCGATGTGATGAAAGTCGCCGGGAAAGAAATCACTGAATGAACGGCGACGCGACCAGCTCTCCGCCAATCACATGGCCCGGATGATACGGCTCTTGATTTTCCAACGTCAATGACCCCAAACCGGGTTCTTGCCGGGGATTGCCGGTTGGCAATCAATCAGCCAAACAACCTAGATACGGGCATTTGGGGTTGATAACCTCATTTGCCATTCAATTCTTGGTCGCGGTAGTCCACTGCTAGCTAAAGGAGTTTCCCATGCTGTCTTCGCGAGTTCGCTTGGCCTTGGCTTGTGTCGCCATGTGGATCGTATTGGCACCCTGGTCCGACCCTGTTGCCGCTCAGACGGTGGCTCGCTGCGGAAAAGGCTGGCTGGAACGGATCGAAGGCTACGACGTACTGCACCTGAAAGGGACTCCCCGCGAAATGGGCTTTCAGCACGGAGCACTGCTTCGGGACAAAGTCCGCTCGAACATGCATAACATTCTGGACGTCAAAGGTGAGACGACTCTTGTCGAAGTCGCCGGCCTTAAAGTCAAGCCGCGGCACGGCATTGAGTTAATCATCGGCATCCAAGAGCAGTACGTCCCGAAGAAATATTTCGAAGAACTCGCGGGACTCGCCGAGGGTTCTGGCCTCAAGGTGTCCGATGCTCGAGCCGGCAATTTCATTCCCGAATTGTTCCATTGCAGCGGCTTCGCGATTGCCAACTCTGCCACGAAAGACGGCACGCTGTATCACGGCCGAGTGCTCGACTACGCCATCGACTGGGGCCTGCAGGAACACGCCGTGCTCGTCGTCGCTGAACCGGATGGCGGGATTCCTTTCGTCAACGTGACCTACGCAGGGTTCATCGGCTCGGTGACGGGGATGAACGCCGAACACGTCAGCGTCGGCGAAATGGGAGGAGGCGGACTCGGTCTTTGGACCGGCGTCCCGATGGCGTTCCTCGTCCGCGAAGTGCTCGAAAAGGGAAAAGACCTCGACACCGCGATCAGCATCTTTCGCGACAATCGCCGCACCTGCCAGTACTTTTATGTCGTCGCCGACGGCAAGACGAACACCGCCGTCGGGATGGAAGCCTCGGCCGGAGTCTTCTCGCTTGTCAAACAAGGGGAGTCGCACCCGCTACTGCCGACTGCCGTGAAGGACTGCGTCCTGCTCTCGGCAGGCGACCGCTACAAGCTGCTGGTCGAACGAGCCCAGGCCGGCCACGGAAAATTCGATACCGCAGCGGCGATCGAGTTGATGTCCCGACCCGTTGCGATGAAGTCCAACTTGCACAACGTGTTGTTCGAACCGAAATCCACGAAACTCTGGGTCGCGAATGCCACGGCTGACAAGAAACCGGCCGCTGAGCAAAAATACTTCTCGTTCCAACTCAGCGAGCTTCTAAAGCGACATCCCGAAGCATCCAGCCCGGAGATCCCGCTGGCCGCCAAGTGATCGAGTCGCTCAACCGAGATACCGTTGCCAAGCTTGAGCTAAAAACTTCGGCAGGTCCGACGCGATCAGCGCCGGTTGAGACAACTCCGCTGCCGCAAGATCTCCGGCCAGTCCGTGCAGATGCGCTCCGAGCTGCGCGGCCTCGAAGGCCGGCATTCCTTGAGCCAATAACGCGGCGATCAAGCCGGTCAGGACATCGCCGCTGCCGCCAGTCGCCATCCCCGGATTGCCGGTGCGATTGATCGCAACGCGATCACCGTCAGTGACGACGGTCCCCTGACCTTTCAGCACCAAGATGACGCGGTGAGCCGCCGCGAATTCTGCCGCCAGTTTCGCTCGCTGCTGCTGGACAGTTGCGATGTCGCTGCCGATCAGTCGAGCGAACTCGCCCGGATGCGGCGTAAGAATCCGTGGCCCAGCGGCCCTCTGCGGCGCGAGCACATTCAAAGCATCGGCATCGACCACCATCGGCTGCGATACTTCTGAGAACAATGAGTTTACGATCGTTGCCACACCGCGTGACTGGCCCAATCCAGGTCCGAGCGCAAGGGCATCCTTCCCCACGCACGCCGTTCTCAACCCTTTAAGCCCATCGGCTGAGAGGCAGCCGTGTTCCTCGTCGGTCGCCAGCGGAATCGTCAAGTACGACGGCTCCATCGCGGCGACGACCGGTAGAATCTCGCTGGGAACGGCGAGGTAGACCAAGCCCGCTCCTCCGCGCAACGCTCCCAGGCCAGCCAGACTCGTCGCACCGGACATGCCACGGCTGCCGCCGATCACGAGCACTCGCCCAAACGTCCCCTTGTGTGCGTCCGCCGGCCGAACCGGTGCCGACGGAAGTTGGTCGATCATCCGCATGAAACTGCCTACTGCTTTCTGCCTTCTGACTTCTGCTTCGCGATCATTCCCGCCACATATCCCGCCTTGAATCCTGCGTCGATGTTCACAACCGTCACATTGGCCGCGCAGCTGTTCAGCATTCCCAGCAGTGCGGCGATGCCGCCGAACGACGCACCGTAACCAACGCTCGTCGGCACTGCGATCACCGGACAAGCGACGTGACCGCCGACCACCGACGGCAGCGCACCTTCCATTCCGGCGACGACAACTACCACGTCGCAATCCTGAAGCTGCGGCACGACCGCCAACAGCCGCTGCGGCCCGGCGACTCCGACATCCTCAATTCGCTCAACCGCACAGCCCATCCAGTGCAGCGTTTCCAGCGCTTCTTCTGCCACGGGGCGATCCGACGTGCCGGCCGTCACGACCGCGACTTTGCCAACCGGCGGATGCTTGCCGGGCAACGGAACTCGGATCGTGCGTGCCACCAAATTGAGCATCGCCTGAGGAAAACGCCGCTGAATCGCGGCCGATTGCTCGGCTGAGGCACGAGTCGCGAACGCGTCTTGGCCGGCGGCGACGAGTGCCTCAAAAATCTGCTCGACCGCCTCGACGCTCTTCCCTTCGCAGTAAACAACCTCTGGAAAACCGCAGCGACGTTGGCGATCCAGATCGACTCTCGCAGAGTCCGTGATAGCAGTAGCGGGTGTGGTCACGAGGTAGCAGCCTCTTGGGGAAAACGAAAATCAAGTTCGCAGTCTATCGACCGCCGGTGACTCATGCAGCCGCGCAGCACAGATCGGCTTGCTCATGCCATTCGTGAGCGATGTTTCGCATCAGCAAGGCACAGTCGAACTCGATCGAGCCTTTCGGAAACAGTGATGAGTTCTCGAAGAAGTTCGAGCGGACTTCCTCGACCTCCAGTGGATCGACGTACCAGTGGCTGCAGCGCAGTTCGAGTCCTTGAAACCGCGAAGCCACCGGAGTTGCAGAGTAGCCGATCGCCCCCGCCTCAAAGAACGCCGACGCCTCGGAAAGCGACGAGAACACCGACGTCGGTGACCATTTTGGGGTGAGGTGTCCGCGAACGCTCAGGCTGGTCGCGTCATCGTCGCTCCGCATTGTTACCGCCAGAGTCTCGGGGGATTCTCGAACCTCGAAAGTCGCATGGTGGTGGAATCCGGGAAACAGCCGTCCGCCGACCAGCGTGTTGAGCCACGAGTTTGTATCGCGGCGGCGGACGTAGACTCCCCCGCGAGTCGATCCATCTTCGTCCCATTCGACGGCCGTGCGATGCGCGGCGTTCTCGGAGGAAACTCCCAGCCACGATGGCAAAAATGACGGGCGGATTTCCTTAAGCCGGATCAAGCAAATCCCCACCAGCCCGAAACCACGCACTATTTTCGGTCGAAAAGGAGCTGGCAACAGCGGAGCCAGCACGGTCGGATCGACTCGGTAATTGACCAGAATCCTGCGGTCAATGACGCCACGCATGACAGGAAGTCGCACCATTGGCCTCGTTGGAAATGGGGCGGCAGAATCGCGCGGCGGCGGCACGACCGACGGCCCAGCTCAAAAATGTCCGCACTCGAACGCGAAATACGAAGGCGATCGACCAGAAACCGAGATTTGTTGGCGATCGTAACCGATTGGTCTACGATCCGTGTCCACCTTCAGAGGAAAACTATGCCACCCGAACGATTCCTGGCTCGACAAGACAAACTACTGTCACGCCTTCGCGAGGCCGAAGTCGATGCGATGCTCGTCACGGGCGTATCGAACGTCAGCTACCTCACCGGCTTTTCGGGGGACAGCAGCGCACTGCTCATCGGGTCGAGCGTCCGCGTGCTGATCTCGGACAGCCGGTATCAGACGCAGATTTCTGAGGAATGCCCAGGTTTGGAAGTCGACATTCGGACGCAAAAGACGAAAACACACGACCAAACCGCCGCGGTGATCGCGAAGGCTCGGCCACAAAAACTGGCAGTTGAGTCGCACATCCTGACCGTCAGTGAACGTGCTCGAATCCAAGACGCGATCGACAAGACCGATGCCGGCAAGGGAATCGAAATCAAACCGCTGGCCGACATTGTCGAGAGGCTCCGCCAAATCAAAGACGATGACGAGATCGCCGCCACCCGGCTCGCTATCCAAATCGCCGAGCGAGCGTTCATCGCCATGAAGGCCACGCTCACCGACGACCTGACCGAGCGGCAAGTCGCTCACGAGTTGGAACACTCCATGCGACGGCTCGGAGCGGATCGCGCCGCGTTCGAACCGATCATCGCCGTAGGTGACCGATCGGCGATGCCGCACTATCGACCTGGCGAGCGCCGAATCAGCGAGTCGACGTTCCTGCTCGTGGACTGGGGAGCGGCTCTTCCCAGTGGCTATCGGTCTGACTTGACCCGTGTTTTGGCCACCGGTACCGTCCCCAGCCAACTTCTGGAACTTCATGGAGTTGTGCTCAAAGCTCAGCTTGCCGGCATCGCCGCGATCTACCCCGGAGCCAAGCTCAAAGAGGTGGACTCGGCCGCTCGCAGGGTGATCGAAGAGGCTGGCTACGGCGACTTCTTCGGCCACGGGTTAGGGCACGGCATCGGCCTGTACATTCACGAGGAACCCCGACTCAGCAGCATTGCGGAAGGCGAACTGCAGCCCGGAAACATCGTGACCGTCGAACCGGGGATTTATCTGCCGGGATTCGGCGGCGTGCGGATCGAAGACGACGTGCTTGTCACGCCGGACGGCAATGAGGTGTTGTCATCGTTACCGAAAGACCTGGGCTGATTGGGAGAGCGGGTATCTGCACCGCCTTTGATCGTGGCGCCGCCACTTTCATTTCTTAAAATCAGCCAACTTACACAAAAAACCAAAGCGGCTTCGCCGCAAACCAAAGCGGTGATGACCCGCCCCACTCCAAAAATGACCAAACCACGAGGCAAACCACGCATGGCTGACAAATCTCCCCCGGCGGGTTCGTTCGATCTCGAACGGGTTCGCGAACTCATTGAGATGATGGAAAAGCACGGCGTCACCGAGGTCAATCTTCGGAAAGCCGAGGAACGCTGGGTGCTCCGACGCGGCCCGGCCGAAGTCATCAATATGATGGCTCCCGGCGGGTACGCGCCGCCGGCTCCGAACTACGCTCCGCCAGCCGTCCATCACGCGCCGGCCCCGCAAGCGGCGGCTCCGAGTGCCCCGGCGGCAGCCTCGGCTGCGGCAGATGGCCTGGTGATCAAGAGTCCGACGGTCGGAACGTTCTACGCCTCGCCAACACCCGGCGAGCCGACGTTTGTGAAAGTCGGCTCGACGGTCAAGCCTGACACGGTCGTCTGCATCATCGAGGCGATGAAAGTCTTCAACCAAATCCCCTCCGAGATCTCCGGCACGATCACCGAGGTCCTCGTCAACAACGGCGACGCCGTCGAATACGGCCAGCCGCTGTTCCGAGTGAAGCCGTAATTTATTGAGAGTGCGGTGATGCATCACCGCACTCCAAAGAGAGACGCATGTTTCAACGCATTCTCATCGCCAACCGAGGCGAGATCGCACTTCGAATTATTCGGGCCTGCAAAGAGCTGGGTATCGAAACCGTCGCTGTCTTCAGCGAAGGGGATCGCGGGGCGCATTACCTGTCGCTGGCGGACGAGGCGTATTGCATCGGGCCGGCGGCGGCCAGCGAGAGTTATCTGCAAATCAAGCGGATCATCAGCGCGTGCGAGGTCAGCGGGGCGCAGGCGATTCATCCCGGCTACGGGTTTCTCTCCGAGAACGCGCACTTCGCCGAGGTCTGCAAAGAGTGCAAGATCACGTTCATCGGCCCCAGCCACGAGGCGATGGGGCGGCTCGGCGACAAAGTGACCGCTCGCACGGCCGCGATGGAGGCCAAAGTCCCGACCGTCCCCGGCACCGAGGGACTGGTCACCGACGATAAAGCCGCGATCAAAACGGCCAAGCAGATCGGCTATCCGATTCTCATCAAGGCCACGGCTGGCGGCGGCGGCAAGGGGATGCGCGTCGCTCGCGATGAAGCCGAACTCGTCAGCGGCCTGAAGCAGGCGGCTCAAGAAGCCGAGAAGGCGTTCAAAAACGCCGGCGTCTACATGGAGAAGTACGTCGAGAACCCGCGGCACGTCGAGGTGCAGTTCATCGCCGACACGCACGGCAACGTCGTCCACCTGTGGGAACGCGATTGCTCGATGCAACGCAAACACCAAAAGCTGATCGAGGAAGCTCCGAGTCCGAAGCTGCCGAAGAATGTCCGCGAGGAGATTTGCGCTGCCGCGTGCCGGCTCGCGAAAGCCGCGAACTACACGAACGCCGGCACCTGCGAGTTCATCGTCGATAAGGACAACAATTTTTATTTCATCGAAGTCAACGCCCGCATCCAGGTCGAGCATCCGGTCACGGAACTCGTCACCGACACCGATTTGATCCAAGCTCAAATCCGAGTCGCCGCCGGCGAAGAGTTGCCGTGGAAGCAAAAGGACATCGAGTGTCGAGGCCACGCGATCGAAATCCGCATCAACGCCGAAGACCCGGATAACGATTTCCGAGGCTCACCCGGCACGATCACCAAGCTGCGTCTGCCCGGCGGGCCGGGAGTCCGCTTTGACTCGCATGTCTATGAAGGCTACCGCATCCCGCCATACTACGATTCGATGATCGGCAAATTGATCGTACACCGTCCGACGCGAGCGCAAGCCATCACGACCATGTTGCGAGCACTCGACGAGTTCGTCATCGAGGGCGTGAAAACGACAATCCCGCTTCAGAAACGAATGCTTCGCGACTCCAACTTCGCAGCCGGCACCGTCCACACGAAGTACGTCGAACAGACTCTGCTGGGAAAGTGACCGGCATTATTGCCTTGCCCGACAAGCACGATGCGCAAGCGAGCGGCCCTGCTCCGCTGAAACAACCACTCGCTCGCGCGTCGTGCTGGGCAAACTGACCGCCAGGCAACTCAAAACGAGTGCTCCCAGCCGCCCCGCTTCACCTCGCGCACGATCCTGTCACGCATCTGAATGCGACATCCCGGGTGACTCTCGACTTCACCGATCCGCATCGCGGTGGCATTGCCTGTCGTCGGGAGAAGCTTCGCCCCGTCGCTGGCTGAGACGGCGAAGAGTAATTCAAAGTCCTCGCCATCGTTCAGAGCATGATCGAGCGAATTGCGGTTGTCAGTCATCCCACCTGCCGCTTTAGAAATTGGAATAGCATCTTCAAACAACGTCGCACCGACACCGCTTTCGTCGAGCAGATGATGCAGGTCAGCAGCGAGTCCATCGCTGAGGTCGATCATCGCATGCAAATCGACCAGACGGTGTAGTTCCTGGGCCTCGCGGATTCGCGGAGTGAACGTTAGATGATGACCAAGGATGCTGCCGCCGAGCGGGCCGGTGACAAATAGCCAATCTCCCGGCTTCGCACCCGAACGTCGAACCGGACCTTGTTCCGTCGCCTCACCAATCAGGGTCGCGCTGATGACGAGCGGTCCGTCCCAAGTGTTCGTGTCGCCGCCGACGATTGCGACGCCAAACTCATCGGCGAGCGACTGCATCCCCTCGTGAAGTTGCTTGGCAAAGTCAAAGCCTCGCAACTTCGGCAGAGCAACACCCACCAGCGCCGCCAGCGGTCGTCCAGCCATTGCCGCGATGTCGCTGAGGTTCACGGCCATCGCTTTGCGACCGATCAGTTGAGGCGTCGTCTCGTCGACTCGGAAGTCGACGCCCTCCATCAGCACATCGGTCGTGAACAGCAGGGGCGAACCGCTGGGCTGCCAAACAGCACAATCGTCGCCAATGCCGACTTGCAGATTCGAGACAAACGCGGCTCGCTGGCGAATCCAGTCGATCAGAGCGAGTTCATTGCGGTCGGGCACGAGCAGTCTCGCGAAGAACAAAGGAGTTCGAACACGAGGAGCATATCGAATTCAAAGAGCTGATGCCCGGCCATTCGTCAGCGAGACTTCTATTTCGTCTTCGTCGCCGTCTGAAGCGGGGCCACTTGCAGGTGTCCGTAGAGCGTCTCGGAACCGCGCAGGATGTAGAACTTCAGCGGGTTGAACGTGTGCAGTTGCTGGTGGTCGAGCACGTAGTTGATGTTGTCGTAGGTCACAGTTTCCCAGACGTGCAGACCAACCAACACGTCTCCGACTCGAATGCCGTTCTGAGCGGCGTTGCTCTGGGCTTTTACTTCCGTGACTTTCATTCCACCACGGTACTTGTCGCCGAGCTGTCGCTTCTCAGCTTCGGAAACGGGAGAGATTCGAATTCCCATCATCCGAAACGCTTTGTCGTGAGTCGCATCCTCGCTTTGAGCACGCACGATCCCTTGGTTCGAATCTCCAGTGCGACGTCCACCAGCGAGAGTCGCCAGCATCATGGTTGTGGTTTCAACTTTGTCGCCTCGTTTGAGCGTGACTTCGACTTTCTCTCCGGCGGGACGTCCGAGGCACGCACGCTCGAAGTCGGTCGCATCGACCACTGGAATCGCGCCAACCTTGGTGACCACGTCACCAACTCGCAGGCCCGATTGCTCCGCCGGACTGTTCGCCTTCAAGCCCTCGACGCGGACGAATCGTTGTTCACCCTTTTTCACATCGGTCAGGATTGTGCCGTGATACGTCTGCGCGAGTCGCTCACAGCTGAGTAACTCGGCGATGATTCGACGAGCATCATCCATCGGAATCGCGAAGCCAATGCGTTGTGCACCGGCTCGGATGGCGACGTTGATGCCGATGACATCGCCGTCCATGTTGATGAGCGGTCCCCCGCTGTTGCCGGGATTGATGCTGGCGTCCGTCTGAATCAGGTTCTTGTACCCCTGCTTTTCATTGACTTCGACGTCTCGTTTCAGCGCGCTGACCAAACCTTGCGTCGCCGTGTTCTCGTAGCCGAACGCATTGCCGATCGCGAAGACCGTCTCACCGAGCATCAGGTCTGAGGACGTGCCGAGCGGCATAACTGTGAGCGGCTTGGTTGCGTCGACCTTGATGATCGCAAGATCATGTTTTTTGTCGTACGAAATCACGCGAGCGGTATAGGTGCTGCCATCCGAAAGCGTTGCTCGCAATGTTTCGACGCCAGCAACAACGTGATGATTCGTGACGATATAGCCGCGCTCGTCGACGATGATTCCGGTCCCCATGCCGTTGATCTTGCGATCTTTTCCGGTCAAATGGCTGTCGGAGTCTTCGGCAGGCTTCTCGCTGTGGATGTTGACCACAGAGGGCATCGCCTTTTGAATCGCTTTAACGGCTGGAGTCATCCGCAGTTCAGTGGCGAAGGCCAAACTGTTGACAACGATCGCAGCAACACACAGTCCGGATGCGAGAGGTCGGAGCAGCATGGGAGGCGAATTCTGATCTCGAGATGCGACGGACGATCTTCGGGACCTGTTGCCTCCGGCAGGGACCCGACCAAACTCACGGAGCGCGATCCATCCACCTCCGTGCTCGTGTGCATCGACTCTCGCGTCACAACTGCTGCAGGCATCACGTCGGAACGCGTAAAACTTGCCTAACACGACCGAGGTCCGATTGTGAGGGCTTTGTCGCTCCTGAACCCAGGAAGTGCCGGCTTCGACGTCCTCCGTCGGCGGTTGAATCAAGTGTCGAACCTCGCTCACCGTTCCCTAGTTCGTGGCGGCAATCGTCGGTCGCGAGTGCTTCCCTTCGATCGCTACTCGCGCTACAAACGGACATGGGGAGTTCAGGCGAGGGTCAATTCACGAAACTGTCTCACGCTTGGACCTCCTTCGCTTACTCATCCCTCAACGCACGCTGCGACAAGGTTTGCCCAAATGTCACGACGCGAACAACTCGAACAACTTCTCGCCGCCGAGCCAAACGATCCGTTTCTGAGATACGGTTTGGCCATGTGCTGCGCTTCGGACGGTCAGCATGAAATCGCGCAGGAGCACTTTCGAAAACTGCTGAAGGACCATCCCGACTACGTCGCCGGCTACTTTCAATGGGCTCAGTTGCTGGTCCGCCTCGATGAGGTCGATCAAGCGAAACCGTTGCTCCAAACCGGGATCGCTGTCGCGCTCCGTACCGGCGACCGCCACGCGGCCGGTGAAATGACCGAGTTCCTCGGCTCGCTGTAGCCCGAATTTCGCCAAGTTCCGAGAACGAGATTGACCAAGTTCCCGGCCCGCGATAGGTTTTGGGCACTCAAACTTTTAAGTTCGAGGATCAGCGGTTGATCCTCGAAGGAGTTCCCGCGATGGCTTTCCTGCTTCGTAAGTTCCAATTCTGGCTAATTCTCTGTCTTATCGGCACCTTCGGATGCAGTGGCGATCGCACCTCCGCCTCTGTGGCCCCTGTGACTTCTGGCGGCGCGGAAACCACTGCTCGCAAGGCACAGATTGTGACAACCGTCGGCATGTTGACGGACATCGTTCGTGAAGTCGTCGGCGATCGTGGTGAGGTCATCGGATTGCTGAGCGAAGGAGTTGATCCACATCTCTACAAGCCGACCCGTGAAGACGTGAAGCGTCTGACCGAAGCCGACGTCATTTTTTACGGCGGCTTGATGCTGGAGGGCCGAATGGAGGACTCGCTCGCGCGACTGAAATCCGGCAAGCCAGTCGTGGGCGTCGCCGAATCGCTCGATCCGATGGTTCTGCGGAAGCCTCCCGAATTCGACGGCCACTTCGATCCGCACGTCTGGATGGATGTCAAACTTTGGAGCCAGTGCGTCGACACGGTCACCAAGACGATGCGTGACTTCGATCCCGATCATGCGACGGACTTCAGCAGTCGTGCGGAGGCGTATCAGCAGAAACTGGTCAAATTGGATGAGTACGTTCGGATGAGCCTCCAATCCATTCCCGAACAGCAACGAGTGCTCGTGACCGCTCACGATGCGTTCGGCTATTTCGCTCGCGCCTACGGTATGGAGGTCAAATCAGTGCAAGGCATCTCGACGGAGTCCGAAGCCGGAGTCGCTGATGTCAACCTGCTCGTCGATTTTCTGGTCGAGCACAAGATCGGCGCGATCTTCGTCGAGAGCAGTGTCTCTGACAAAAGCCTGAAGGCCGTCATTGAGGGGGCCGGGAAGCGTGACTGGACGGTCAAAATTGGCGGTAAAGTATTCTCCGACGCGATGGGAGAGGCTGGCACTTACGAGGGAACGTACATCGGCATGATCGATCACAATGCCACAACGATCACCCGGGCGTTGGGAGGCCAAGCTCCTGAGGGCGGTTTCCGATCAACAGTGGAGAAGCCATGAGTACCTCGGTCGTCGTCGATCATGAAGCGATGCAGGAACCGCTGCCGAGACCCGTCGCGGCTCAGTCACCGGCGTCGATGGTTCCATTGCTCATCGAAGACGTCACGGTCGCGTATCATCGCCGGCCGGTGTTGTGGAACATCGACTACCAGGCTCCCAGCGGAAAGTTGATCGCGATAGTCGGGCCGAACGGATCGGGAAAAACGACGCTCATCAAAGCCACTCTCGACCTGGTGCCGCGTGCGGCGGGACAAGTGCTGATCTTCGGCGAGCCATATTCTCAACAGCGGCATCGTGTCGGCTACGTTCCACAACGTACGAGTGTCGATTGGGATTTTCCGGTCTCCGCGCTCGACGTCGTGACAATGGGAATGTATCGCAAGATCGGCTGGTTGCGGCGTGTCTCACGGAAGTACCGCGAGGCTGCGAGGCAGTCGCTCGATCGCGTGGGGATGGCGGACTTCGCGGACCGGCAGATCAATCAGCTTTCGGGCGGTCAGCAGCAGCGAGTCTTTTTGGCTCGCGCGTTGGCTCAGAACGCCGACCTGTATTTCATGGATGAGCCGTTTGCCGGAGTCGATGCCTCGACCGAACGGGCGATCGTGGAGGTCCTGCGGTCGCTCCGCGAATCGGGGAAGACGGTGATCGTCGTGCATCACGATTTGCAGACGGTTGACGAGTACTTCGACGAAGTGGTGTTGCTCAACATGCGTCTGATCGCAGCTGGTCCAACGGCAGAGGTCTTCACGCCAGAAAACCTGCGAAAGACTTACGGCGGCAAATTGGCACTGCTCGATCAACTCAGCGAGAAGATGGCGCAGCCGAGGAGTCGGTGATGTCTGCCTCGGCTCTGCTTGCTGACGATTCGTTGTGGGAATTGTTCTCGCGCGCGATCTCGTTGCGCGATTACAACACACGCGTCGTGTTGGCGGGGACGACGATGCTTGGCATCAGTGGCGGGTTGGTCGGGGCGTTCTTGATCCTGCGCAAGCGAGCCTTGGCAGCAGACGTCGTCAGTCATGCAGCGTTGCCGGGAATCGCACTCGCGTTTCTGCTGGCCGAACGCTTCTCGCCCGGCAGCGGACGATCGACAGGCGTGTTATTGCTCGGAGCATTCGTCACCGGATTGCTCGGCATGGCGATGACGTTGGCGATTCGGAGTTGGACACGAATCAAAGACGACGCCGCGCTCGCGGTCGTGCTGGGCTTGTTTTTCGGCGTGGGGACCGCGCTGTTCACCGTCGTGCAGAAAACGAAAACCGGAAACGTCGCCGGCTTGAGAGACTTCGTGTTCGGCAAAACAGCCTCGCTGGTCGCGGCGGACGTGTGGCTGATTGGCGGAATCTCGGTCGCTGTGATTGTGCTCTGCGGCGGCGTGTTCAAGGAACTCTCGCTGCTATGCTTTGACGAAGAGTTCGCAGCGGCTCGCGGCTACCGTACGACGATGCTCGATGGGCTGCTGACGCTGATGGCCGTGACGGTCACGTTGATCGGCCTGCAAAGCGTCGGGCTGCTGCTGGTTGTGGCCTTGTTGCTGATCCCGCCGACAGCCGCTCGATTCTGGACGAACGATTTGAAAATCATGTCGATCCTCGCCGCCGTGATCGGCGGAGTAAGCTGTGCCGGGGGTGTCGTGCTCAGTTCGTCGTTTCCGCGTCTGGCAGCAGGAGCAGTCATCGTGCTCACGGGTTCGGTGCTGTTCCTCGTAAGCCTTGTCTTCGGCAAGGAGCGCGGGCTGTTTCCAAGATGGCGATCGCAACGTCAATTCGAGCAGCGGATCGGTCGCAGCGATTTGCTGCGAGCCTGCTACGAACTTCTCGAGCCAATTCTCGGCTCGGACGAAACGACTCCAGAATCGCTCACGATATACGAGATCGACGCCCTCGTGTTGTCCGTCACGCGGCAATGGCCGAGAGGTCGCTTTCACGGCTTGATCGCGACCGCCGTTCGTGACGGCTTGTTGGTTTTAAGTTCGAAGGACGGATACCACCTGACGTTACGCGGAGCTGAGGAAGCTCGCGACGCCGTCCGACGGCATCGCCTTTGGGAGATTTATCTGCTCACCCAAACCGACCTTGATCCACGATTGGTGGATCGCGGAGCGGATGGCATTGAACACGTTCTCGATCCCGATCAATTGGCCGAACTCGAACGCCGCCTCGGTGGCGAATCTCCGCATGGGGTGCCACCGAGTCCGCATCCGATCGGAGCATCGGGAACGTGACAAGATGAGGGGGTGACTCGGTGACAAGGTGATTGAATCGAGCTGCGTTTCTCACCTTGTCATCTCGTCACCTTGTCAAATTCAACACGAAGCAACCAACCACCGTGAACTCGCTCCTCACTCCACTGCAAACTTGGACGCTGCTCGACACCTGGATCGTCGTGATCGGGGCGCTGGCGGCGATGGCGTGTGCGTTGCCGGGATGTTTTCTCTTGCTGAGAAAGCAGAGCTTGATGGGGGATGCGATCAGTCACACGTCTTTGTTGGGAGTTGTTGGCGCGTTCTTCGTGTCGCATTGGCTGGTGGAGGCCAAGGTCATCAGCCCGACGACGGAGCTATCGGTGCGGCACGTGGCGATGTGTGTCGGAGCGATCGTCGTTGGCGTCCTGTCGGCATGGTTGACCGAGTCGTTGCAGAAACTCGGGAACGTCGAGAGCAGCGCTGCGCTGGGCGTCGTCTTCACCTCACTGTTCGCGCTGGGGCTCCTGCTGATCCGAGCGTTTGCGGACAACGTTCACATCGACCTGGACTGCGTGCTCTACGGTGAGATCGTGACCGCTCCGATGGAAACTGTCGGCAAGTCAGGCGTACCGCGGGCTGTCATCGTCAACGGATTCGTCCTGCTGATCAATCTGCTGCTGACCATATTGTTGTTCAAAGAGCTTCGGCTGAGCGCGTTCGATCCGGCGTTGGCCACGACACTGGGTATTCAGGCTCAGACGATGCACTACGGCTTGATGGGGCTGACGGCAATGACGTTGGTCGCGGCGTTCGAGAGTGTCGGCAGCATCCTGGTGATCGCAATGCTGATCATTCCGCCCGCAACCGCGTACCTGCTGACAGATCGACTGCCCCGAATGATCGGGCTAAGCCTGCTGATCGGGGCGATCAGCGCGGCGTTGGGGCATGTTTCGGCGTTGACTCTGCCGCCGCTGATCTCGCGGAGCATCGGTATCGCCGATGTCCAGGACGCCAGTTCGGCGGGAATGATGGCCGCCGCCGCCGGATTCCTGTTCGTGCTGGCAATGCTGCTCGGCCCGAGATACGGCCTGGCTGTTCGGGTCTGGCATCGGTTGTTGCTCAAGCTGCGCATCGCCAGCGAGGACGTGCTGGGACAGCTCTATCGCATGGAAGAAACGGCCCCGCGTGTGATTGCCGATGCGGATTCATCAGACGTCCGCCAGCGAACGTCGTGGCATCGTTACATCACGACACACTCGTGGAAGTCGCGGATCGCGACGTGGCTGCTGATGCGGCGCGGTTGGCTGACCGGCTCACACTCCGACGCACGACTGACGGACATCGGGCGAGAGGCCGCACGCACACTGGTCCGCTCGCATCGCTTGTGGGAATCGTTCCTCGCGAAACACTTCCTGCTCGGCGAAGGTCGCTTTCACGAGAGTGCCGAACAGGTCGAACACTTCCTCGATCCCGAATTGCTCGCCGAGTTGGACCATGACCTCGACCGCCCCGGCGTTGATCCGCACGGCCGAGCGATTCCGAAGTAGCGGTAACAACGGGAAAACCTGAATCCTTGGTCATTCGTCATTCGCGGACAAATAGCCAATGATCAACGACCAATGACCAATCTTGTCCGTCAGTCGCATCGAAGCCATCAGCGGCGTACCATCCCGCCCCACTTTTTCTTGAAAGGACTGACCGATGCCGACTGTGTTGATTGCTCCCGAGGCGTTCCTCCATAAGCCCGAAGCGCCGTACGCTCGAACTTTGACTGACGCAGGGTTCGACATCCGCTACCCGAAGAACCCGACGTTCACGCGTGGGCTGGGGCCAGAAGAAGAAACGATCGCTGAGCTTCAAGACTGCGTCGCGATCATCGCTGGTGGCGAGTACTTCACCCCGCGAGTGCTCGACGCCTGTCCGAAGCTGCGCGTCATCGCGCGAGCCGGAGTCGGATACGACCGCGTCAACGTCCCGGCTGCTACGGAACGCAACATCGCACTGACTATCACCCCCAACTCGAATCACGAAGCGGTTGCCGAATTGATGCTCGCCCTGTTGCTGGGCGTGACAAAAAACATCGCCCTTAATGACCGCACGATGAGAACGGGAGCGTGGGTCCAGAAGCTGACCGCCCCAATTCGCGGCCGAACCGTCGGGCTGATCGGACTCGGGCGGATCGGCAAATCCACCGCCGTTCGATGCGCCGCGCTTGGAATGAAGGTCATCGCTCATGAACAATTTCCCGACCGCGAGTTTGTCGCCAAACACGGAATTCCGCTCGTCGAATTGGATGACCTGCTCGCTCAATCGGACTTTGTCAGCCTGCATTGCCCGTTGAACGACGCGACTCACGGGATGTGCAACGCCGCGTTCTTCGCCAAGATGAAACCGGGGAGCGTCTTCATCAACACGGCTCGCGGTGGCTTGGTTGTTGAAGCGGATTTGATCCCGGCCCTCAAATCGGGGCACCTGTTCGGAGCGGGACTCGACGTCTTCGAGAAGGAACCGACCTCGGCGGACAACCCTCTGCTAAAGCTCGATAACGTGGTGTTTACGCCGCATCTGGGTGGCACAGACACTCGCAGTTCGGAAGACATGGGCATCGAGTGCGCTCACAACATCATAAAGCTGAGCCGCAACGAGTGGCCGGAAGGGGCTGTCGTCAACGCCGAACTGAAATCACGATGGTATTGGTAATCGACCTACTCCTCCGTGATCACTGGGCTTCTGTGTTTGACGCTTTGGATTTGAAACACAGAGGCACAGAGAACACCGAGAATTACAGAGTCAAATAATGCTCGTGCCGTACGACTTCTTGGCTCCGAATCGCATCGTCTTCGGCTGGGGACGTCGTGCGGAGATCGGCTCGCTGGCGAAGTCCCTCGGCTCGCGAGCATTCGTCGTCAGCGGCTCGCGAACGCTGGAAACGAATGGCACGATCGACGAGTTATGCCGCTCGATGCAGTCTCTGGGAGTGACCACTGAACGACTCGCGACGCAGACACGCGAGCCGGAAGTCACGGACGTCGATGCGACCGTCGAGCGATTGTTGAGTTTCGGCGTCCGCGACAGTGACTGTGTGATTGCAGTCGGTGGCGGATCGGCGATTGATCTCGCAAAGGCTGTCGCCGCTCTGGCCACGAATCGGCACGGCGACTCGGTCAAAGACTTTCTTGAAGGGGTCGGTCGAGGTCTGACAATTGACCGCCCTCCCCTCCCTCTGCTCGCGATGCCGACCACCGCCGGAACTGGAACCGAAGCGACCAAGAATGCCGTAATTTCCTCCTTCGATCCGCCATTCAAGAAAAGTCTGCGATCCGACCTAATGATCCCGAAGATCGTGCTCGTCGATCCCGAACTTACCGTCAGCCTGCCGCGCGACATCACTGCTCACACCGGTATGGACGCGATCACGCAATTGATCGAGAGCCTGATATCACGCAGAGCAAAACCGATTCCGCGTGCGTTGTGCTGGCAAGGCTTGGAACTTGCGCTGCCGGCGATGTTCATGCTGTCGCGCGATCTCGAACACCGTGCTTCGCGTGAGGCAATGTCGCACGCGGCGTTGCTCTCTGGCCTCGCGCTGGCAAATTCGGGGTTGGGCTTTGCTCACGGAGTCGCCGCCGCACTCGGCGTTCACGCGAAAGTGCCACACGGTTTGGCCTGTGCCGTGATGCTGCCGAGTGCTCTGCAATTGAATCACGATGTTGCAAAGGCCGATCTCACGGAGATTGGCCGGCGGCTGGGGCGATGGCTGATCGGCCTTCCGAAGAAACCAGGAGCTGACCAAGCGTGCTCCGACAACGTCGCTTTGATGCGTGTCCAAGACACGATCCGCTCGCTGAACCAATATTTCCATATTCCGTCGCACCTGTCGGAACTCGGCATCACGCGAGAACAACTGCCCGCAATAGCAAGAAGCTCGCGCGGCAACAGTATGGACGGGAATCCGCGCGACGTATCCCACGACGAAGTACTCATGACGCTCGAACGGATTTGGTGATGACCGACTTCACCTCGACCGGTTCGCGAGCGACTGCTACCGTCCGCGCGTACTTGTTCGGTTCACTCTTTCGGCGAGCCATTCATGGACGGTGTTCAGCTCTGGGAAACTTTGATTCAAGCGGTTGTGCAAGGCATCACCGAATTTCTGCCGATCAGCTCGGACGGCCATTTGGTCATCGTCGGCACGCTACTCGAAAAGTGGTTCGGCACGAAGAGGACCGACGCGGAAACGGTCGAGCTGATTATCGGCCTGCACCTGGGAACACTGGCCGCCACGATCGTCGTCTACTGGAAGGAACTGTGGTCATTGCTCAAGCGGCGACGATTGTTGATCAACGTCATCGTCGGCAGTGTTCCGTTGGCCATCGTGGGGCTGTTGCTGAAGGATTGGTTTGAGCAGACTTTGACCTCGCCACTGTATGCCGGACTCGGCCTGCTGGTCACGGCCGTCTTCTTGTTTGCCGGACAGCGGATGGAATTAAATCTGCTCGAACTGGATCAGATTCCGTTGCCACATGCGTTCGTGATCGGCTGCTTTCAAGCGTTGGCGCCGTTGCCCGGAGTCTCTCGCTCCGGCAGCACGATCGCCGGTGCGCTGATGATTGGCGTCACTCGGCAAGCGGCCACGACCTTCTCCTTTCTGCTTTCAGTGCCGGCGGTGGGAGGAGCGGTATTGCTCAAGGCGATCGACATGGTGCGCGGAACATCAGGAGGACTAGCGACTGGCCAACTGCTGTTCGGAGCGGTGGTGTCGTTTGCCGTCGGCCTCTTCGCGTTGCGATTCCTGATTCGGATCGTCGAGCAGCGGAAGCTGCATTGGTTCGCGTATTACTGCTTGGCGCTGGGGTCGGTCGTGACGGCGTGGCAATTGTGGCCGTAGATGGGCCGCTTTCATCCGGTCAGATTGAACGACAGTTCGGGCAAGGGCGTCCCAACGACGGTCTGTTTCCAAATTCGTTCGAAAACTGTCTGGCGGATTGGCGTCTCCGCTACTAAAGTCTCCGCACTTCGGGCATTGCCCGCCGATTCCTGTGGATGATGAAAGTGATTTCCGCCATCGGACTCGACTAGGTTTGATGGCGTGGAGCTGACGGATTCCGTCAGACATCTCATCCTGGATTTTTTGATTCGCTCGCACGCGGACGATCGCAAGACGCCGCTCGAGCAGCCGCCAATTGGCCGTGACGCGGACTCTCTGTTGAGTCTGCTCGCGGTCCTCGCCGACTCCACTTTGAACGAGTCACCTCGGCGGCCAACTTTTTGATGGAGAGTGTTTTGAAGTTTTCTGATTTAGGATTGGCCGAGCCAATCGTGCGTGCCGTGGAAACGGCTGGGTATGAAACTCCGACTCCGATTCAGGCGCAGGCCATTCCGCTGGTGATCACCGGCGGCGATCTGCTGGGAGTCGCTCAAACGGGGACGGGCAAGACTGCGGCGTTTGCGCTGCCGATTCTGCATCGACTGCTGCAAGCCAGTCGCGCCCCGCAAGGCCGCGGTGATCGCCGGAAGATCCGAGTGCTGGTATTGTCGCCGACTCGCGAGCTGGCGGTGCAAATTGGCGAGAGCTTCGCGACCTACGGTGATGGAACCGGACTGCGGCAACTCGTCGTCTTTGGCGGCGTCAGCCAATACCACCAAGTGAAGTCACTGCGAGCGGGCGTGGACATCCTCGTCGCGACTCCCGGCCGGTTGATCGACTTGCGCGAGCAAGGCTTCATCGACCTCAGCCACGTTGAAGTGCTGGTGCTCGACGAAGCGGACCGGATGCTCGACATGGGCTTCCTGCCGGCTGTGCGCCGCATCGTGGCTGACGTGCCGACCAAGCGGCAGACGTTGTTCTTCTCGGCCACGATGCCAAAAGAAGTGGCCACACTGGCTGACTCGATGCTCTGTCATCCGCAGCGGGTCGAGGTGACGCCGGTGGCCACCACCGCCGAGCGTGTTCAACAATCGGTCTACTTCGTCGAGAAGCCGAACAAGGTTCGCTTGCTACGGCATCTGTTGCGACAAGAAGGCGTAATTCGGACGCTGGTCTTCACCAAGACGAAACATGGCGCCGACAAAGTCGTGCGGATGCTGGAGGATTCCAATTTCTCCGCTGCTGCGATTCACGCGAACCGTTCGCAATCGCAACGGCAGCGAGCATTGACGAACTTCAAAACAGGCCGCACGAGTGTGCTCGTCGCGACCGACATTGCCGCTCGCGGCATTGACGTTGATGGCATCACGCACGTCATAAATTACGACTTGCCGATGGAAATCGACAACTACGTCCACCGCATCGGCCGCACGGCCCGAGCGGGAGCCAGCGGCATCGCAATCTCGTTTTGTTCGCCGGAAGAACGTGGCTTGCTGACGTCGATCGAGCGATTGATTCGCCTGCAACTGGAACAGCGTCACGATCTCCCCGCGTTTGCGTCCGAGCCACCTCGCCAAGTTCACACCACCGGCCACGCTGATGACCGACGAGCCAAACGAGGCAACGACTCGCTGCCCCAGACTGACGCAGTCGTCAAACCGCGCCGAACCTTCAGCGACACTGCTCCTCCGACGACTCACTCCGCTCGCCGTCCGAACAACGCACCACGTCGTCCGGCTACTCCCAACGGGGAATTCAGTGGTCCTCCGGGCCGTGGCCCCAAACGGCCTCGCCGGTTTGGAAAGCCCAATCGTTTTGCCTCATCGGGGCGATAGTCCCTCCGATTCCAGCACGACGCGTCAGCGAGTGGTTTGAAGCTGCACCACTCGCTGGCGCGTCGTGCCATTTCTCACTACCATCTCATGGGCAAAATCAATCGCCGCTGTGAGCATTGCGATGAAGCAGCTTTCCGTGATTCTCCTCGTCCTGTTGCTCTGCACCGATGCAGTGAGGGCTCAGGAGTCAGGTGCCGCCAAGATTGAGCGCGGCTCGAAAACAGCCAAGGGGGGCTTCCAGAACGAGGATGAAATCCGAGACAAGTTCAACAAGTGGAAGACCGATGCGGATGCTCGCGACTGGCTGGAGGCGATGAATCATCCGTTCGACGAGATCAACAGCGTCGCGGCGTCGAAGCCGCATGGTGAAAAAGCGGATGTTGAAGTGACGGTCAAAGCGAAGTCCGGCGAAACAATCGAACGGATTTCGATCAAGCTCGTCAGCAGTGCGAACGGCTTCAATCAGATCGACAAACGCTGGCTGAAGACGTACGCCGAAATGTGGAAGATGCCGCCCGATGTCGTTGAGGCGCTGAAGTTGTTTGTCGGTGAGACGCCGCCGCGCGAACCCAGCCGCGACAAGCGGCGAATGTACCTGGATGAACTCGACCAGACTGCTCGGCAAGCCGTTCTGGAGTTTTTCAGGAAGAACAAAGACGAGATCGTTTCCGACCTGCTCGCCGGTGACGGCATTCACGCCGCTGGCTGGATGATGGTCACCTACAAGGCGACCGACAAACCCAAGTGGGTGATCCGATCCTCCGCCGATGCCATCAAATTCTACAGCGAAGGCCCGGTCGAACTCACCAAAGCCGGCAACCTGAAAATCGGCCGTATCACCATGCAACGCAAAGGAGGCGACAACGGCCGAGAAACCGCCAAGATGCTGCAATTCAAAATCAACCCCGTGCAGCTTTTTGATGCCAAACCCACTCAGCGAAACTGAATCAATCGCCGTGACCGCCGTCCCCTCTGGCCGAGCATTGCGATGTCATCACGATCCCCGTTTTGCGGATCCGATTCCAACGACATCATCAAACCTATTCGTCAGTCTTTCAATCGGTAGAGATACTCGCCTGCCTTGCGGACCAACAGAACTCCTTCAGATTCCCGACTGGCAAAGGATTCGACGTTGATCGTTGCGGGGTCGCGGTAGCCGAGGTTGATACGAGCGCAGACGTCGGGAGGAATTTGTGATGCGAGGGTGACACGGACTCGCGGTGTCTCAACGCCGTTCTCGAAGGTGCCGGTGCCGCGGACGTGCGTGCTGTGGGCAAGGACTCCCCACGGGTATTGCTTAAAGCGATCCCATTGCTTTGTGAAGTAGTCGCGGACGTGATACCCGACCTCTTCGATCAGCCGGCCGTGAGTCACCGAAATCTCGCTGAGGTGCGGGGCGAAGATGATCAGCTCGCCGCCGTCGGCCACGACCGGTTCGAGCTTGTACATGCACTTGCCGGCAACCCACAGCTCGTCGTACATCGGCGGAGCACAGCTCAGCACTGTTTGGAACGGCCGGTCCATCCATTTGATGTGAACCTGGCTCGACAAGTCGGCGGCTCCGTCCCACGCGGACTCCGGCGTGCCGAAGAACAAGCCGTGCAAATTGCCGTCGCTGGCGACGACGAATGTGATCGCTCGGCGAGTGTTCGGGATCAACATGGCAGCACGATCGACGACGGCTCGCACGGGCGTCCCCTTCACTCCGATGATGCCAACATTCGTGATGAGTGCTCCCAACCAATGAAAGAAGTTGAGCAATTCCGGCCCGGAGATACCGGGAAAGAAATACTTGTTGCCGCCGCTGAACCCGACGACTTCATGCGGAAATACCGGACCGAGCACCAGCAACGTGTCGTAATCCGCAATCCGCGAATTGATCTGCACTGGCACATCGAGCGAGAGTCGGCCATCGGTGATTTGTTCCGTGTCGGATCGCGTAAGAGTACCGATTGTCATCAGCCGCGCGGGGTTGTCCCACTCGTGATTGAACAGCCCGACGGTGGAGTACTTTCCGCCGGCCGCTCGATCGGCGTCGTTCATGCCGAGCATCTTGGCAATCGCCGCCTCCGGCATCGGCGGATGCGTGCCAAGAGCGACCAGTACGTCCACTTGCTTGACGGCGGCACTGATTCGGTCATGCAACGCGCTGAACAGCAGTGGCAGTGGGGCCGTGCGGGTCGAGTCGGGGACAATGACGAGCACTCGCTGGTTGGCGAATTCGTTGGCGGGAACCTGGCAAGCAAACCACTCGCGGACTTGCGATTCAGACAGAATGTGCATGGACGGAGCCCTGAAAAGTGCGCTCACGCGAAGTCGCGGGAGTCGCAAGAAAAACGGAAAGGGAACTTACCAAAGAGGCACAGAGGGTACAGAGTCGCTCAAAGGTCGATCGGCTGCATCTTGTTTCAGCCCTCTTTGCCCACCGTGTCTGTGTGATGAACTTGTTCCCGCTTTAAAAGTTGCCGGGACAGATTAAGGCGAAGGATATAGGATCCCGCGCGGCCAGACACCGGTTCACCGCCAATTGAAGGGGCTCACGATGACTAGTGAACGTCGCATGATTCCTCAGCCATTCACGGATGACGTCGAACTCGCCGGGCACATCATCGACAGTTTGTTGCTGCCGAAGGTGCTCGACGAAATCATGTCCCAGGGTGGACGGTTCGAGATTCTGGAGATCTCAGTTGGTCAACGGCGGCAGGACCCCAGCGCGGCGCGGTTGCTGGTCACTGCGGACTCGGCTGAACAGCTCGAAAAGATCGTGCGAGATATCGGGCGACACGGGGCCGTGCGAGTGCATCAGCAGGACGCGCAGCTTGTGCCTGCCGACATGGACGGTGCGTTTCCAGAAGGCTTCTTTTGCTCAACAAATCAGGAAATGCAGGTTCGTATCGGTAGCGTGTGGTATCGGGTCGAGCGGCCGGAGATGGATTGCGGTGTGGTGGTGTCGTCCGGAAACAAAGTCGCCACGCTCCCGATGGCCGACGTCCGCAAGGGCGATTTGATTGTCGTAGGACATCACGGGACACGAGTCCTGCCGCACGGACGCGATCGCGACAAGCTCGGCGTGTTTGGATTCATGCAGAGCACCGTCAGCAGTGAGAAGCCGAAGAACGTGACCGTCCGCGAGATCGCCGCTGAGATGCGTCGAGCTAAGCAAGGCGACGGCAAGATTCTCGTCGTGGCCGGGCCGGCGGTCGTGCATACCGGAAGTCGCGAGCATCTCAGCCGGCTAATTCGCGAGGGTTATGTGCATCTGCTGTTTGCAGGAAACGCGCTCGCGACGCATGACATCGAGCAATCGTTCTTCGGCACGAGCCTGGGCATCTCGATGAAGAGCGGCGGCGGAACGGCCGAGGGACACGAGCATCATCTTCGTTCGATCAACCGCATCCGCCGGATGGGGAGCATTCAATGCGCGGTGGAATCGGGCGTGCTCACTGACGGCATCATGTTCGAGTGTGTAAAGCACGACGTTCCCTTCGTGCTGGCCGGCAGCATCCGCGACGATGGGCCTCTGCCGGATGTCATCAGTGACAGCCTCGTCGCTCAAACGGCGATGCGCGAACTGATCCACGGCGAGGGGATCACCTTCTGCCTGATGATCGCGACGACGCTGCATTCGATCGCGGTGGGCAATTTGCTGCCGGCGTCGGTGAAGACCGTCTGCGTCGACATCAACCCGGCGACCGTGACCAAGCTCGCCGATCGCGGAACGTTTCAGTCGATCGGTCTCGTCACCGATGTCGAACCGTTCCTGCGCGTGCTGGTGGACGAAGCGACGAAGCCGTGAGATTTACATCGGGAACAAGGATTGCGGTCTACGGCGTTTGGCCGGCGAAGGCTCGTGTCTGCTCGACGAATCGAGCCAGCAGCTCCGCGGTCCTACCGGAGTCGAGCACACAGGCCGCATGATTCGCCGCGAGCACGGGATCGATTTCTGCTTTGGCGGCGATGAGCGCGGCGGCGGCATTGGCGATGATGATGTCGCGAGCGGCGGAACGTTCGCCGCTGAAGACAGCTCGAATGCGGTCGGCACTTTCGGCGGGTGACCTGACTCGCAGGTCGGCGACATCGCATTCGGCGAGGCCGAAGGTCGCGGCGGACCAAGTGTGTCGTTGGACGAAACCGGCCGCGGCTTCGAAGACGGTTGTCGACCCCCACAGACTGACCTCGTCCAGCTGATCGTTGCCGCAGACAACCAATGTGCGACCTCGGCCGAGTCGCAAGGCGGCGTTCGCCAACTTCTCGGCGGTTGCGATGCGCGAGGCCCCAAGTAATTGGAAGTCAGCACCGGCGGGGTTAGTCAGCGGGCCGACAAAATTGAACAGCGTCCGAAATTTCAGAGCCTTGCGAACTGGAGCCGCGTGTCGCATCGCGCCGTGGAAGACGGGAGCGAAACAAAAACCGATACCGATTTCATCGAGGCAGCGGCCGACTTGGGCCGGCGTCAGTTGCGTGTGAACCCCCAAGGCTTCGAGCACGTCGGCGGAACCAGAACTGCTCGATACTCCACGGTTGCCGTGTTTGGCAACAGGAACTCCGCAGGCCGCCGCGACGAACGCGGTTGCCGTGCTGATATTGAAGGTATGGAGTTCGTCGCCGCCGGTGCCACAAGTGTCGAGCAATCCGGTGCGGTGTGTCGGCACTCGTTCAGCCCGTTCGATCATCGCGCGAGCGGCCCCGACAATCTCATCGACCGCCTCTCCTTTGACTCGCAAAGCTGTCAGGAAGGCGGCGATCGACGCTTCATCGCACTGGCCGTCCATGATCGCGGCGACGGCAGACTGGCAGACCGTCTCGGGGACATCGTGCCGCTCAAAGACGGCGTTCAGAGCGTCGCGAATCGCATCGTGCATTTCCGTGAAATCTCCGCAAATCCAAGTCGTCACCCGCGCGGCGACTGACGCATCGCAAAGGCGGATGATATGCTCCGCCTCGCGACTCGGAAACGCTGTCGACTCGCAAATGTCGGCCAGCCAAACCATGCGAGTTTCAACCGGAATCACGCTCGCTCTTGAGTTCCGGTTTGTGGCTGACTGCGATCAAATTGTCCCGTCGAGCGTCACGTGGTCTGAAACATTCTCTAGTTCCGTTACACTCGGCTTGCATCTCGTCACGCTGGTCATTTGCAAGGAGATGATCATGCCTCAGATATCATCCACTGAATTGTTGCGGGCAGGACTGGTCCAAGATCTCCTGTCGATCCGGCTTGGAGCGTTGCTGATCGTAGTGTGCCTGGGCTGCGAAGAAGTTTCATCTACACCGGCACCGCCGCCGCCACTAAACGATCCAGCGGTCACGCTGCAGGCCTCTCCGAAAGCCAACACCGTCACTCCAACGGTCCCCGATCAATCGACACCAGCAGCAAACCTCGAAGACCCGCAAGCGGCCATCGCCAAGTTCCTCAACACATCCTCCACGGAGCGGAGAGACAATGATCTGCTGCGCGTTTGCAACTTGTCCTCTGGCACGGAGTCCATCAACAACATGGACTTGAACTCTTCGCCAGTCACGGATGAAGGGATCAAGAATCTCGCCAAGCTGCAAAACCTGGAGACCATCAACTTCACCAGCACTCGCATCACCGAAGTTGGTTTCGCCGTGACTCAGGAGTTGCCCAAGCTCCGCAGCTTGAATTTGACCAACATCAACATCACGCCGGCGATGCTGGCGACGCTCGGACACTTAGAGAATCTTGAAGATCTCTCGCTGGAACGAACAACCATTGGCGACGCAGCGCTGGCCACATTAGAGAACTTGGTAAACCTCAAGTCGTTGAATCTCACAGGCACGCAAATTTCCGACAACGCCTTCAGAATTCTCGAAAAGATGAAGTCACTCGAGGTTCTGAAGATTGGCCATACGGCCATTCGCGGAGACGGATTGAAGTTTCTGAAACGCAAAAAGGGAGATTCTGGTTTGCGGGTTTTGAATGCCCAACATTCGCAGTTCGGATTGGCGGGACTGCAGTTCCTGCGAAACGTCGAAACGCTGGAAGATTTGGATCTCAGCCAAGCCGAGGTCACCGATCGTGCGCTGCAGGCACTCAAAGGAGTCAACCATCTGAAGAAACTGAATCTTGGCTTCAACCAAATCACGGACCAGGGGCTCATTGTTCTGGCCAACACGAAAGGACTGGAAGAACTCTCTCTGACAAACTTGGCAATGGTCGGTGATTTCACGCTAAAGAACTTGGCCAAGAACAAAGACCTTCAACGATTGGACATCAACGGCACAAGTTGCACGATCAATGGGGTCACGAGCTTGAAAAAACTGCTTCCAAACTGCGAAATTAGATTTATGGGAGCAGTCCAATAGACCTTGTGAAAGGACGTGCCTCGCGATCCCCTTCGCATCGGACGTTCCTTTTTCGAATCCGGCTCTCCAGACGATTCGCTTTTACTCCTCAATGGGAATGAGACACATACACCATGATTTGCATATCGGTTTCTCCCGAATCCCGCACGCTGGCCAAAGCCGATTTACTGAACGCGGCGGCGCGTTGTGACATTGTCGAATTGGGCCTCGACCATCTCATCAAGGAGCCCAATGTCGCCGAACTGATGGAAGACATTCCCAAGCCAATCCTGGTTTCCTGCCGTAACAAAGAACAAGGGGGAGCCTGGGAAGGAACGGAGCAAGAGCGCATCACGCTACTGCGGCAGGCGATCGTTGCCGGCCCGGCATACATCGAACTGGATTTGGAAACCGCGACGTCAATTCCGCGATTCGGCAAGACCAAGCGAGTCATCAGCTATACCAGTTTGGATCGGCCGCTCACGACGAACATCGATTCGATTTTTGAGCAGGCTAAAAAGGTCAACGCCGACGTCGTGAAATTCACCTGGCCGACGCCCACGCTGGAAGCCGCGTGGCCACTGCTCTCGGCCGTGTCGAAGAAGCGAGACATTCCCGTCGTCGGTTTGGGCCTGGGACGCACCGGCTTGACGTTTTCGCTGCTGGGCCGGAAGTACGGCTCGCCGTGGATTTACGCCGCACTCGAGAAAGGAATGGAGGCGTTCGAGGGTCAGGCCACGGTGTTTGAGCTCGACGAAACCTACGGCTGGCGAAATATCAATCCGCAAACGCGACTGCTCGCGATCGCAGGCTTGGGGGACGCCGAAGCTGCGACCGTGCGGACCATGAACAAGATGTTCGACAAAATCAATCTCAACATGCGCTGCCTGCCAGTAGCGACCGAGAAGTTCGACAAGTTCAAACAGATGCTTGATGCGCTGAAGGTCAACGTGCTGGTCGCCGCCGGTCAGACGGCCGAGCGCATGCTGCCGCTCGCGGAGAAAATGGAAGAGGCCACGCAGATGTCGCAACATGGTGACCTGATGATCAAGCAGAACGAAGTCTGGACTGCGTACAACAGTCTGTGGCGGAGCTCAGTCAAAGCCTTGGAATCGGCCTTGGGCAAGGGAGGCGTTGATACTCGCCCGCTGGATCGTCGCAATCTGCTGGTCATCGGCAGCGGTGGAGTCGCCAAGTCGATGATCTTCGGCATCGCCAAACGCAAAGGCTTGGTCAGCGTCACCAGCTCGAACGACAAAGAAGCTCAGGCTCTCGCCATTCAGATGGGAGTACGGTTTGTGCCGTACCAAAACCTCTACAACACGCTGACCGATGTCGTGGTCTTCGCTGATCCCAACCTGCAGCTCGGCGGCAAGAAGGAGGAGTTTAATCCTGGCTATTTGCGAGCCAGCATGATGGCGATTGACGTCACGACGATGCCGGGGGAAAGTCCGGTGATGAAGGAAGCTCGCGAACGTGGAGCCAAGACCGTCAGTCCGATCGATGTCTATGCCGAGCAGCTCGCGACGCAGTTCAAGTCCGCGACCGGCCAAGACATCCCGGCCGCCGACTTTCGCAAGGAACTGACTGCTGTGACCGAGTAGAAACGTTCGGCAACCAGAGTTGTGCCACTCGCGAGATCACTTCGGTGCTGTGGGCGTTGCTGAAGTTGGCTCTGCAGACGCGGCGTTCTCAGATGCGGATCTCACGCGAATCCAATGATCGGTGAATGACACCGGAGCGTTCATTCGCACTTTGGGCATGTGACAACCGACGCAGTCGCTGGTGATGATTTGCTTGGGGCAGTCCGAATCTTGCGAGTCAGGACGGGAATGGCAATCGCGGCAAACATTGTTGTAGTGTTGCGGATCGGTCGTCATCGGACGATGCGGATCGTGGCAGGTCAAACAGTCGAGCCGCCGCGCTGTGCCATCCGAGAGTTGTCGGGTTTTTTGAAACTGAAAGCACCGGCTGAGCGGCAAACCCACGGAAGCGAATCGAGTCAGCGCGCGATTCTCCGGCTGGATCTGTTCTGGCTTGAATGCCGTTGGCGAGCGATGACATTCCCCGCAGCGATCAACCGACTGAATCGGGGACAGCGACTTCCAGTCGTCAAAGCTGCTGGAGGCGGTTTCCCCTCCATGCATTTTCTCCGCGTGCTCTTTCGCGTTGGCGTGGCACTTTGAGCAGAGCACACCAGGAAGCAGATTGGCTGTTTCAATCCCGCGGCCTTTCCTGGTCAGTTCCGTCGTGTGGCATTTGAAACACTGCTTGGTGTCCGACGCATTGTTGAGTGAGCCGAGCGAATCGGGATCGGCGGTCAGCACCGGCTCGTGTCCCATCGTTAGCGCTAAGCCGTGCGGGCGATACCAACTGACGTGCAAGTCTGGGCCTTCATCTTCACCGTACCGATTCTTGGCGACGACAACGGGAGTCATGCCGTGATGCCCAGAGCCGAACATCCAATGGACCTGTGTTTTCACGCCTGACTTTTCGTTGGCGTTCCAAAGCGTTCCGCTCTCCTCCCAAAATCGAAACGAAACCGCTGGCTGACCGACCGACACAGTCTTGCCGGCGAATCGCGACAGCACTTCCGGATCGTGTGCCAGACGCAATGCCAGCGCGTGACCTGTCGTCAAAAACTCTTCGGACTGCGACGCGTGACAGACCCTGCAACGAACGACGTCTTCCGATGGCTCGCGGATCGCGGCTTGCTTCGGCACCTCCTGGCCTGCTGGCCGGTGCCACCACAGCAGAGCGAGGAAGCCAATCCCGATTAACGCTCCCAGCCATCGCTTCATGGAGACTCAGCCCCCCGCACCGCGCACGGCATCGTTGAGGATACCGACGTACCACGAAAAGAATCGAAAGATAAAAAAGACAATGAAGGTCGCGACCAATAACCACACGGTCCAACTCACCGCCGCAGTCAGAGCCTTTAAGCTGCGGCGAGCTTGCTCCTCAAACTGCGGGCTGAGCCGATGCAGCATCTCTGGAACCGTGCCAGAGGTCTCGGCCACGCCAACCATGTGCAGGTAGTCTTCCGGAAACAGATGGCTCTCGGCCAGGACGACGGAGAGGTCTTCGCCCTCACGAATGCCAGCACAGACCAGCGGCGTGGCGTTTTGGAAGGCTCCGTTATTCGTCGCCTTCAAGCTGGCGGTCAGACTGCGGTCGACGGGCATGCCCGACTGCTGAGTCAGAAAATAGGCCCACGAAAACCTCGCGATCGCGAACGATTGCAGACAAGTTCCGAGCACCGGCAGTCGCAGCCACACCGGATCGAGCAATCGTCGAGCGGCGAAACTGCGGATCGCGATTTGATAACCGGCCCACAGCAAGCCCGCGCTGCCAAACGTCATCGTCAACCAGATGATCGCTCCGCCGACGCCGGACAGGCCAAAGACCAACTGTTTCACGTTCGGGCCGCCGGGATCGTCGCGGATCATTCCAAAAATCAGGATCAACCCCGCGATGATCAACACCGCTGCCACGAGTTGGAACATCGGCCACATGATCGAGCCGACAAACTCGCGTCGCAGCCGTAGATTGTTTTCGTAGTGATCGGCCAGATGCGTCAGGACTTCGGGGAGCGAGCCGGTCCCTTCGGACATCTCAATCATGTCGATCATCAGTTCAGGAAACGTTTTCCCCTGCGCACGCATCGCTGCCGAGATCTCGTGCCCGGCAGCGATTTGCGTGTTGATTTCCGCAAATGCCTCGCGGCAGCGAGCATCGCTGACCTTCCCCGATGCCAGCGTAAACGACTTCCGCACCTCGACACCGGACTCCAGCAAGGTGCTGAGCGACCGGCAGGCATTTGCCAACGTCTTGAGTGGGAGCGTCGCGGTCATGTGAACAGGGTTAGGGGTTAGGCAAACGTTTTTCCGGCCAGCAAACGGTGATCGCGGCGATGACGCACAACGTAAAATCGACGGTGTTGATTTGCTCGGACCAGCGATGCAACTGCAGAAATCGAGCGTCCCGTACTCCGCTCGGATCCGTGACGATCGCGTACAGCGGCGAGTAAATCGTGAAATAGTCGATGCTCATCAATAGCAGCACCAACACCAGACTCCCGACGAGCGCCCACCACCGTCGACCATCGTGACTTCGATCAATGCCAATCATCCCGCTGACCAACCCCAGACCAACGAGCACAAATCCAAAGGCGTAGTACGACGGAAATCGCAGTGCGGCCAGTACGTTTTTTACGTCTGATCCAAACGCCGGCGAGCGTTGCTCGGCAATCGACGTCACGACAAACAGCGCCGCTGCACCAATCCAGGCAGCCAGCGTGAACCGAGCAAGCGTCAAAAAAATTCGTTTCATGACGGGCAGTCTAAGGGGTCTGGCGTCGGAGGTCAGGGGTCCGGCGGGGTAATCTTCATTCAGCGTTTTCAGTTCTTGATTGATCATTCCGGCTTTTCTCAATCCCTCTTCGCCTCCACAATGCCGCTACCACATAGAAGGAAACCGCATCATGCCCGGACGCAAGCCGACAAAATCCACTCGCGTCTCTGGACGCTCGCTCTCCTCGAAGTCCATGCGGCGACGCGGCAAGACAGTTACGCGATCCAAGCCAATCAACGGCAAAGGCCCGCAGACAATTGGCGGCTATCTCATCCAGCGGTTGCAGGATTACGGCGTCGCGGACGTGTTTGGCATTCCTGGCGACTTTGTGTTGCAGTTTTACGGAATGCTCTCGGACAGCCCAATCCGAGTCGTCGGAACGACTCGTGAAGACTCCGCCGGTTACGCAGCGGACGGCTACGCTCGCGTGCATGGACTCGGCGCGGTCTGCGTGACGTACTGCGTCGGCGGTTTGAGCCTGTGTAACTCGATCGCCGGAGCCTACGCCGAGAAGTCACCGGTCGTCGTCATCAGCGGCGCACCGGGCATGGAAGAACGACGCTCGGACCCGTTGCTGCATCACCGAGTTCGCGATTTCAATACTCAGCGTGAAGTCTTTGAGAAATTGACCGTCGCGACCGCGTTGTTGGACGATCCGCTGACCGCCTTTCGCGAAATCGACCGCTGCTTCGAGGCAGCCGTGCGTTTCAAACGCCCTGTGTTTTTGGAATTGCCGCGCGACCGTGTCCGGACGCCAGCGCTGTTTCCGCACAAGCCCAGCAGCGAAAAACCACACAGTGACAAAGAGGCCTTGCGTGAAGCGCTGGAAGAGGCGGCCGACGCGATCAACTCAGCCAAGCAACCGGTGATTATCGCCGGCGTCGAGATTCATCGCTTTGGGCTGCAAGACCAAGTCATCAGGCTGGCCGAGAAACATGGCATCCCGATCTGTGCGACACTGCTGGGAAAGTCGGTCGTCAGCGAGAAACATCCGCTGTACCTGGGCGTGTACGAAGGGGCGATGGGGCGCGAAGACGTGCGGATGTTTGTCGAACACAGTGATTGCGTGATTTTGCTCGGCGCGTTCATGACTGACATTAACCTCGGAATCTTCACGGCCAATCTCGATCCGACAAAGTGCGTTTATGCGACCAGTGAGAAGCTTCGCATTAGACATCACCACTTCCACGACGTACTGTTGCATGACTTTATCCGTGGACTCGGCAAGGCGGACCTGCATCCGTCCAAGTGCAATTTGCCTCGGCACCGAGATGAGGAAGACGGGCCTTTCATCCTGCGACCGGAGGCGAAAGTCACGGTGCAGCAGCTCTTCCGGCGCATCAACGACATGCTCGACGAGTCGATGGTCGTCGTGGCTGATGTCGGCGATTCGCTGTTCGCCTCGGCCGACCTGACGATTCACCAGCGGACCGATTTCATCAGCCCGGCGTACTACACGTCGATGGGCTTTGCGATCCCAGCCGCGATCGGCGTGCAAGTTGCTAACCGTGACCGCCGTCCCGTCGTCATCGTCGGCGACGGAGCCTTCCAGATGACTTGCCTAGAACTTTCGACGGCCGTGAAACTCGGCTTCAACCCGATCGTGCTGGTCCTCAACAACAAGGGCTACACGACCGAACGCTTCCTGCAAGAAGGCCCGTTCAACGACATTCCCAACTGGGAATATCACCGTCTACCCGATCTGCTCGGCGGCGGTTGGGGGTTTGAAGTCCACACCGAAGGGGAACTCGATCAAGCGCTGAAGGCCGCCCTCAACAACGAGGACACGTTTAGTTTGCTTAACATTCATCTGGAGCCAAACGACATCAGCCCCGCGCTGTCGCGTTTGGCAAAGCGGCTATCGAAATGCCTCTAAGTCGGCTGCGTGATTGTGAATGGAGCTGATTTGCCTCACCCTTGGCCCGCATCGCGGCGGATGCGTCTCGCGTCTCTTTGGCCGCGCAAGCCACACTGTCGCCGGGACGCCTGCCAAACGCTGTCACGGCCAATCGCTGTGAGCCGCAAGCCGTTGGTGGCTATCCTTTGTCCTGTCGCGACAAACTCCGCGAAAAAGAGAACGGCTTTCGGCCATCGGTTCACGGCTTTCGGCCGGACAATTCGATTTGGAGGACCAGCCATGACTCGTGCTTGTTTGGTGTGGGTGTTGGTCAGTCTGCTGAATTCTGTGACCGTGGCTCAGCAGGAGCCGCTCTTCACCGAGACGCTCGATGTCAACATCCCGCATGTCTCGACCGATCCGAGCGTGAAGGTGGATTATGACATCGTCTACGTCCGAGCCGATCGGGCGGGAGACAAGGTTCACAAGCGGTACTTCACCGACTTCTCGCAGCCGGTCACGATGGAAGCCGGAGCCGATTTGATGCTGCTGCATCCAGACGGCTCGGAGGAAGTCCTCGTCGATGGTGGCAAAGGTTCGGTGACGGACCCGGTGATCTCGTTCGATGGCGAGTGGGTTTACTACTCGTACTTGTACGACCTGCAAAACTACAACCAGTGGTCGCCGTCACGAGCGGGGGCCGACATCTTCAAGCTGCATTTGAAGACGCGGAAGATCGTCAAGCTGACCGATCAGACCTTCACGCCCAACACCGGAGCGGCCAGTTGGTCGAGCGACTTCCGCAAGAACGAACCGGGGAAGTCGCATTTCGATTACGGCGTCTTCAACATGGGCGCGTATCCGCTGCCGGGCGGGCGAGTCGTCTTCACGAGCAATCGCGACGGCTTCCGTCCATCGAAGGGTTATCCAGCGATCTCGCTGCAACTCTTCGTGATGGACGATTCAGACGACGGTCTCGGCCAGAACATCGAGAAGATCGGGCATCTGAACATCGCCGGAGCGTTGCATCCGGTCGTGTTGCAAGACGGGCGGATCATGTTCAGCTCGCTGGAGTCGCAAGGCATTCGCAGCGAAATCTCGTGGGGCATCTGGACGATTCATCCCGACGGCACGAATTGGGGACCGCTGATCAGCGCATTCGATCCGGGCGGTGCGTCGAACGGCTTTCACTTTCAGACGCAGTTGAGCGACGGCTCGCTGGTCATCGAGGAATACTACAACCAGAACAACAGCGGCTTCGGAGCGTTCATCAAATTGCCGCCGACGCCGCCAGAGGGTTACGCCGCATTCGGGCCAGCGTTCATGCAGGATGCTCGGAACAAGCCGTGGCGATACGGCCGACACGATAACGGCAAAGGCATTTGGTATCGGATGCCGTTCATGCCGACCGGCTCGGTGTCGCTGACGCCGTTCACGCTTGGCTTTGAAGGCCCGGCGAATCCGTCGGTGCTCAAGGACAAGGAGTCGCCAAAGGTCGGCAAGTTCACGCACCCCTCCGCCGCGCCGAGCAATCACTTGCTGACGTGTTACTCACCCGGTCCGGTCAATCATCAATACACCTACCTGCCGCAGTTGGACGGGGGGATTTACTTGCTCAAGAACGGCGAGATCGTCACTGAACCGGCGCAGTTGCGGCTGATCAAAAATGATCCGAACTACAACGAATGCTGGCCACGAGCCGTCGTGCCGTACTCGCACATCACCGGCATGAAACAACCGCGAACGATCGCGCCGTTGGCGAACGACGGCACGAAGTCGAAGCACCTGCCGGAAGGAACGCCGTTCGGACTCGTCGGCTCTTCGAGCATGTATAAGCGCGAGAGTTATCCGAACGGAGTCGTCCGCGACGGCGAAGTGACCTCGACGTTTTTTGGTGGACGCGATCCGTGGCGCGGACTCGACGCCTTCACCAGTCATGGCAATGGGATGCCGCTCAACTGGCACAATCAAGGAGCCGACGCCGGGCTGTACTCGAATGATGAGATTCATGCCGTCCGCATCATTGCGATGGATCCAACGACCGATCGTCGTCGTGGCGAAAACTCCGGCCGCCGATTTTTCAATCACGCCAGCGAACGCTTCCGAATCCTCGGCGAGATTCCGGTTCGCAAGTTGACCTCCGATGGAAAAGAGCCGCGCGACGCCGACGGCAATCCCGATACGAGCTTCCTCGCGAAGATCCCGGCCGACACGGCGTTCACGTTTCAAACGCTCGACGCGCGCGGGCTTGTGCTGAACATGGCTCAAACGTGGCATCAACTTCGCCCCGGTGAAATCCGCCACGACTGCGGAGGCTGCCACGCTCACAGCCAGAAGCCAACCGAGTTCTCACTCACGGCCGCCGCGAAGCCAGACTACGCCGTATGGGACTTGGTTAACACGACGCCGTTGATCGGCCAGGTACCCCGAAGCGTCAGCCAGGGAGCGCAGGAAACGAAAGTCGCGAAGGAGACGAGTTCAGACCTCCGCCCCTCGCTCAAGCGTGGGGCTACATTTACCGTCGAATACTTCCGCGACGTGCAACCGATCCTCAAGCGAAGCTGCGTGGCGTGTCACACTAAGTCGTGGGAAAAGCCGGCCGGCAACCTCGTGCTCGATGCGGACGACGAACAAATTCAGTTCGAGCATCACGGCAAGTTCCCTGGTACCTACTTGCGCCTGGCGATAGACGAGCGTGCGAAGTTCGGGCACAAACCGATTGGCTATGACTCGTGGGGCTATCCAAACGCGTCGCGCTACATTCGCAAACTTCAGTCACGAAGAAGCCTGCTCGTCTGGAAAATCTTCGGCGAGCGACTCGACGGGTTCACCAACGACGATCATCCGTCTGAACCGGAACCCGGAGCCGGCTACTTCGCGCTCAAGGGTGAGAAAGTCGAAACGCAAAAGGCCCGTCACGCCTACGACCTCGATTACCTGGGCAGTCAAATGCCGCCTCCCGATGCCGTCGCGGGGACGTCACGCGGCCCCGATGGCAAGCCGATCAAAGTCGAACCGCTCAGCGACGAAGACCGCCGTACGATCGTCCGCTGGATCGACCTCGGCTGCCCGATTGATTTCGATTTCGATGCCGCGCACCCGGAACGTCGCGGCCTCGGCTGGATGCTCGACGACAGTCGGCCGATCCTCGCGCTGACGTTACCGCAACCGGGACGGAACAAACCGCTGACTCGCATCCTGATCGGCCTGCACGACTACGACAGCGGCCTCGATCCCGACAGCTTCGAGGTTCGAGCGAACTTCGCAATCAACGGCATCGCCGCCGGCGAAAATCTCGCGGCTAAGTTCCGTGCAAAGTCTCAGGGGGTATGGGAATTGGAATTGGCGGAGCCACTCCGCAAACTGGCGGAAGGACGGCTCACAGTCGGCGTGCGCGATCGTCAAGGAAATTGGTCGCGCTTGGATCGACGCTTCCATGTCGAGTGACGCGGCGAGGATTGTCACCGGCGTTGCAGCACTCGATCTAAGAATTCATAGGCTCGTTGTCGCGACTTTGCCGGGAATGAATGTCCGGCCTCGGGGTAATGGCCGACCAGATCGTTAGCCTTGCCGTACAGTTCGTAAATCGGTCGAGCGGCTTCGAGGACATCTTTGACGCCACTCACATCGAAGTCATTGTCCTTCGTCGCTGCCGAGGCGAAGAAGGCACGCGGAGCGACTGCGGCGATCAGTTCGTGAAAGTCGAACGGCAGACGTGCACGATCGTTATTGAAGTCGGTCGCAATGCGCGGCATGTAAGGCGGTCCGTTCCAGCTTGGCACGTCGTCCTTTTGCATCGAAGAAAAGCCACAACTCGAAACAACCGCCTTTAAGCGTGGCTCGAAGACCGCCGTGAAGATCGCGTTGTGTCCGCCCAGCGAATGTCCAATGCAGCCGATGCGATTGCCGTCCACTTCCGGCAGTGATTCCAGCAGATCGACGGCGCGGATGTTGTCCCACACGGCCTTCATCGTGCCGCTGACGTAGCCGTGCTTTGGATCGAAATCGTAGGCGTGTTCTCCGAAGCTGGGATAGTCGGGAGCCAACGTGACATAGCCGCGTTGGGCCAGTTCAAGGGCGTACTTCAAATTCGGATCGCCACGAACTCCGGCTGGCTCGTCCTTGCCCACGCTTGTGGTTTGCTGAAGGCAGAGCACGGCGGGGCTTTGTGGCGCACGCGGTTCGCGTGTGCCAGATTTCACGCGATCCAAGTGAACTACGGGCAGAAACAAAAACGCCGTCACGCGATCAGTCGGATCGGACTGAAAACTCAATTTCCGCCGAGTCAGCGTGCCGACGTTCACTTCTTCGACAACCTTTACGTCCAACGGCACACGTCGCATCGGGCCAGGCAGCGGGCCAGTCGCACGCGCAAAGTGACGGACGATATGCTCGCGACGTTTCGCCCAATCGAGGAACGTTTTCACATTCCGTTTCGTGCCGTCGCTGTCGAGCACGAACGACAGGTCTTGATGATTCGGATATTCTGGCAGCTGTTCGTTGGCGACGAAGCGTCCGACTGGAAAGCCAGCGGCGTAGTCAATCTCAAACACACCGTTCGAAGTACCGTAACGGATCGTCTCGCGCCGCTCGAAATCACTCTGGTCAGTCCGTTCGCGGCGGTCGGAGTCGCCGGGCGAGAGAACTTTTGCACCGAGCTGCAAGACGATCTCCGTCCGGTTACCGAGTGCATGGCTCGTCGACGTGAAGACCTTACCGTCGATGCGATCCTTCCCGATGAAGTGCGGTTCGACATCGAGCTTCGCACGCTGCATCCAGTCGACCATCTCGACCGCATCTGCGAACGGACAGGTTGTGTCGTCGCGACCATGGACGGTGATGATCCTCGTTCGCGATCCAAGCAACTTCGTCACCGCCAGGTGATCCGGGTTGCCGAGGAACCGCAGTTCTTGATGATCGAGCGACAGATAATTCGGACTCGCCGGATCGCGGTTGTACCGAGCATCGAGATCGCTGCCCCCTGGCAATTTGAAGGCGATGTCGTCCGACAACTTCTTCATGCCGCACAGGTCGATGACGCACGCGAACGTGCGCGGCGCGAGCTTGTGGCACATTAACGTCACGTTACCGCCGCCGGAGCCGCCAGTCGCAAAGACGCGACCGCTCGCGAATTTCACCCCCCTGCCCTTCAGGCCGTGATCGAGCCACCACAATGCTCGCAGTGCGTCGAGAGCTTGCAAGTAGCCGAAGTCATACGGTTCCGGGCCTTCGATCGAGTCTTTCGGGCCGCTCTGCAAATAGTTCACGCAGAGCGTGACGACATTGAGCTTCTCGGCCAGCACGGTGGGGCTTGCCGTGCCAACACAGTCGGTGCCACCCCAGTTGTGCAGCGTCAGCATCAAACCGGTGCGTTCGCCGACATTCGCCAGTTTGCCTCCGGGAAAATGCACGAGCACTCGGACGCGACGCGGCCCCGGACGCAGCGGCCACTCCTGAGCCGGAATCTCGACGGCTCCGTTTTGTTCCAGCAGAGCTGGCCAATCCTCGGCATCTGTTTCCGTCGTGAGAAACATCATCAGGAGAACAACGAGCAATCGGCAGGTCATGCGGTCCTCATTCCTTGTTGCCGCAGTTTCAAAACCAGCACGAAGCGCCAGCGAGTAGTGACTTCTTCGCGAAGTTTAGCCACTCGCTGGCGCTTCGTGCTGGTTCTGCAACTGCTCCGCGCGTCGCGCTACTTCAGTCCGGCCGTGGTAATTGTTGATTGGCCGAGCGTCAGTGAGCGACCGGCCGCTTGGCCGGCCGTGGGCTTTTGCAGGAACTTTGGCAGTTCGACGCGGTCGAAAAAGGTGTAATCAGGCTTCTCGCGTTCGCGCAGGTGGTTCTCGATGTTGTCGCCTCGTTTGAGGCTGATGATGAACGAGATGTTTGAGCCACTGAATTCCCAGGCGGGTTGTCCCTCATAGACGAACTTCAACTTCGTCATAAATTCTTTGGTCATGTAGGTGCCGGCTCCGTGGTATTGCAATTGGCGGTCTTTCGGGCCTTCGACCGACGCCACCAAGTCGATGGTGCCCGCCGGGCCGGGCTTGCAGTCGATCGTGGCGAGGCGTTTGGTCAGCGCCGCCTCGACGGTCGCTCGTTGAGCGACGTCGGGGATGCCTTCGAGGTCCAGCTTCACCGTCGTACCGGCTTTCAATACGAACAGTGTGGGATCGGTCAGCGCCTTCTTGAGCAGTTCTTTCGCACCAGCGTGCGGCAAGGTCATCGTGAGCAATGCTCCCGGAGCGTTGTGTCCGGCAGAGACACCGACGTAAGCCACACCGTTGATGCAGCGAATCTGGTCGGCCCCGTCGAATTGCCAAAACTTCAGTTGGTTGGGCATGTCGACCAGGAACTTGCCGTTGCCGAGGATGTAATCGTCGTCGGGGAACTCGATGCTGTCCTTAATCATCAAGCCCGTCGGCGAGAACGATTGTTCCAACTTGCCGGTGGCGAGGTCCCACATCAACACTTTGTCGAAGGCGATGCAGCCCAACCGCTTGCCCGACGGGCTGAAAGCCAGCAACGGCCAATTCAATTTCATCGGGGTCGCTTGCTGAGCGATCACTTCGCGTTTCTCGACATCGAACAAGCCGACATTGTCGCCGGTGCAGTACGCAATCAGCTTGCGATCCTGGCTGAGTGCCGGCTTGCTATCGGCCGCCTGGAACCAGCAGATCGGTTCCATTTCCGGATACTTCCAGATCGCAACTTTGCCGCCGCGACTGGAGGTGACGAGACGTTCGGCGTCGATGAATTCGGCCCACGTGACGTCTCGCGGTCCTCCGGAGACTTCTTCATACGGCGTGCAGATCAAGAGCTTCTCGATCTTGCCGCTCTTCATCGACCAGACTTCAAGCCGGTCGAGATTTCCAAATCCGAACTCATCGCGGCGCATTAGAATTTGATCGCCGTCGTCGTGCATCGCCAACGGCACCATCTGCACCGGCGCCGACACCGAACCTCCCGCTTTGCCGGTCACCAGATCGACTCCGAGCAATCGTGTCGTCCCGCCCTGTTGAGAATTGCCCATGTTGTAGCCAATGACCGCACGCTTCAAATCGCGGCCGATGACGATCGCTTTCATCCCCTCGAAGAAATTCGCCTTCTGTGGCAACGTGATTGGCTTGAGCTTGCCGCCAACTTCGGGCAACTTCACTTTTGGCGGCTCAACCTTCCAGCCGCTTTCCGGCGGAGCGAGCGTGATGATATCCGCTTTCGACCAATCCACTTTGATGACCGGCGCATCGCCGTCATCGACGGGTTCGGCGGTCGTCTTCGGAGCACCCGGTCGTCCCGGGCGAGTTGGCCGATTTGGCTGAGCAGGCGTCGTCGTTCCTTTGGGCTTCGCTTTGAACGGATCGTCTTTCGGCTTCGCTTTCGATTTGAATGGATCGTCGTCTTTCGCCTTGGCAGCATCGTTGGCCGCTTTTTGATCGGCGGTGCTAAGCTTCTGCAGTTCGATCTCAATCTCCTCGCCATCTTCCTTTTCCAGCGTGACGATGCCGTCTGCCAGCGAGACGAACTTCGCTTTGATCTTGAACTTGCCGGTCGCGTCCGACCACTGTCGTAATTCAGCGGCCGCCAGCGTTCCAAACGTCATCAGGCCGCAAACCAACAACAACCATCCGCTCCGAGTACCAAGATAAGTGCGCACCGCCAATGCCTCCCAATAACAGCCGAGGGAATTCCGCCCGTCCGCAATACCGCGAGATGAAGTCATTTGGACAAGATTTCAACTCAACAGCAAACAATCGACAAGCATCAAGCCCATCTGCCAAGGACGTGTTCCCTGAATCAATCTATGCAAAGTTCTTGTGCGACGCCGTGTCTGGTGGCTAGTTTGGGAAGCAGTTTCTGCGCAAGACCCTGTTACACAACACCGATGAACTTCCGAATGGCACGCGGCGACGAATTCATTCGCTCGACTCGGTGTGCCTCATCTCGTTCGAGCCCTTGTCGAGGAGCCATTTACGGGAACGCTTTCGAGCGGTGCCGGCGGGCTGCTTCGAGTTTCGCTGGCGTTGTCCGTCGCCAACTCCACTCCGTGATTCGCCGTCAATTTCTTCGTCGATGGGCGACCGTCGTAGATCATTGTTTGCATCGCGTCCATCAACCGCCAGGAGAAAGACCAGAACGTCTTCCTGCGAAAGAGATCGAATCGCCACTCGAAAGCCGTCCACGGTCTGAATTCTAAGTTCTTGGCGTACATGTTTGGTCGAGTCGCTCAATCATTGAATCCAAAAACACTTCGCTGGAATTACCTCCCGCTGGATCACTTTGCCGCCACGCGCTCGGATGGGGCCAAGCAGTCGAATTCGTTCGTGATGCAGGAACTGCTTTTTTACCAACACCCGAAGCTCAGATGAGCCGGAAATCAAACCTCGATGTCCGGCTGCGGCGAAGAGACCTCGCTCCAGGAACTGTCCATTATCAGGTTCTTGCCACCGACAGGCCGACTTCAAGACCCGTGTTGATCGGTTGTTTGCGAATCACTTGCGAGTTCGTCACGTCCCACTATGGCGACGAAAAAACTATTTCCAACATGATCCAGGGCCAATAATATCAGTCATCTTTCATTCGTTGGCTGAAGTGGTAGACTGTACCCCGCCGAAAACAAGGCGCGTGGTTCTTATGGATTCGACGGAGGCGTGGGGATGCTGACGATCGCTGGACCCCGACTGAACGGCTTTTGTGATCGACTCGACCGCCGTAGCTTTCTGCAAATCGGCAGTCTGGCGTTGGGAGGCGCGACCCTTTCATTGCCACAACTGTTGCGAGCCGAACAAGCTGCCAGCACGAGTGGCCAACCATCTACACGCCACAAAGCGGTCATCAACATCTTCTTGTCCGGTGGTCCGCCGCATCAAGACTTGGTCGATTTGAAGCCCGATGCTCCCTCCGAGATTCGTGGCGAGTTCCTGCCGGTCGCGACCAATGTTCCCGGCATCCAGATTTGTGAACTGTTGCCGAAGCTCGCGGCGATGACTGACAAGCTGGCGATCATCCGCTCACTCGTCGGGTCGGATGGGCGACACGCGGCGTTTCAATGTCAGACGGGACGTCGCTTCGCCAATCAGATTGCCGGCGGCTGGCCGTCGATGGGATCACACGTTTCGAAACTGCAAGGGGCCGTCGATCCCGCCGTTCCGCCGTTCGTGGGACTCGCGCCAAAAATGATCACCTCGACGTGGGCCGATCCCGGTCAGCCTGGCTTCCTTGGCCCCAGTCACGCTCCGTTCCTGCCCAACGCCGAAGGCAAAAAGGATATGGTGCTCAACGGCATCGATTCCGACCGCTTCGGGACTCGCAAGTCGCTGCTGAAGAACTTCGACACACTCCGCCGCGACGTCGATGCCAGCGGAATGCTCAAGGGCATGGACAAATTCACCGAGCAAGCCTTCGGCATCCTGACCTCCAGCAATCTGGCTGAGGCGATTGATCTCGAGCGGGAAGATCCGAAGCTGCGCGACCGCTACGGCCGAGGGAGCGACAAGCCTGCGGGCTACGGAGATGCCGGCCCGCTGAACAACGACTACTTCCTGCTGGCTCGCCGCCTGGTTGAAGCCGGAGTCCGCGTCGTCACACTCGCGTACGGCCGTTGGGACTGGCACGGCATGCCACACGGGACGAATTTCTCAAACGCTCGCGAGCACTTCCCGATGCTCGACATCGGTCTCTCGGCATTGATTGAAGACCTCGAACGCCGCAACCTTCTTGATACCACGACGGTCCTCGTTTGGGGCGAGTTCGGACGAACTCCGAAGATCAATCCGGTTGGCGGTCGAGACCATTGGCCGGAAGTTGCCTGCGCAATCCTTGCCGGCGGAGGCCTCCGCACCGGTCAAGTCATCGGCTCAACCAACCGCAATGCCGAGCATGCGAAAGATCGCCCCGTTTCATTCCAGGAAGTCTTCGCCACTCTTTATCACTCGCTGGGCATCGACGTGAATACCGCCACAATCACCGACCTCGCCGGCCGCCCACAATATGTGATCGACGGCGTGCAACCGATTCGGGAACTGATTTAGTCATGAGCATTGCTGGCGTTTCACTGAGGGTCGATCGAGTCTTTCCGGCCCGCCAGGACCGCTGACGGCGATTTATGATGCCGCCCATCGAAGAATTCGCGTTTCTCCTGTCGACTCGGCCAGCGGACATGGATGCTCTTTGGGAGCAAGGCTGGCGTCACTTTGGTCCGATGTTCTTTCGCTATTCGCACACACTATCGGGAAACGAAGTGCGACATGTAATCCCGCTGCGAGTGGACCTCAAACAGTTTTCGCTGTCCAAGAGCCAACGCCGAGTCCTCCGAAGGATCGCAGATCTGCGACTCCAAATCTCTCCCTCGGAAATTGACGAGGAACGCGAAGAATTGTTCCATCAACACAAGCAGCGTTTCACGGAGAACGTTCCGGAATCGCTCGAAGTGTTCCTGGGGCCAAGCCCTCACGGAATCCCCTGCGCGAATTCCGAAGTCGCACTCTTCGACGGCCGACAACTCGTCGCGGCGAGTTATCTGGATCTCGGTGCTTGCTCGGTCTCCAGCATCTACGGCTTCTTTCATCCCGATCACGCCTGGCGGAGTCCCGGCATCGCGACGATGCTGTTGGAAATCCAATACGCTCAACAATCTGGTTACCGCTACTACTATCCCGGCTACGTGTTTCGTGAGCCTTCGCACTACGACTACAAGAAACAATTCGCCGGGCTGGAAACCTACGACTGGGCCGGTGCTTGGCTCCCCTTCCAACGATCGCACAACTCCTGAGCCGCCCCAAGCCACGACGGATACGCGAACTCAAATCCCGATTCCCGCAGCCGGCTGGGAACCACACGACGGCTCTTGAGCACGAGTTCGCTCTCCGTGCGCATCAACCTTGTGCCGATTTCCAACATCCATTCCGTGGCCGGCAATCCAATACGAGCGCCCCAGGCATTGCGCAGCTCGCGCATGAATTCGGCGTTCGGCAGCGGGTTCGGTGAAGCCAAATTGACCGCGCCGCTGAGTTCCTCATGATCGATCAGCCAAGACACCGCACGGACAAAATCACGATCATGAATCCATGAGACGAACTGCCGTCCATCACCGTGTTTGCCTCCCATCCCCAATCGAACCAGACGCAGTAGGTAGTCGAAGGGGCCACCGTGATCGGGCCCCATCACGATGGCCGAGCGAAGTAACACCTTGCGAGTCTGCGGCGTCACACATTCATTCGCGGCTTGCTCCCACGACTTCGCGACGTCGATGCTGAACCGCCAGGTGTCTGGGACGTTTGGTTCGTCACCACCAAGAATTCCCGTTGCCTCGTCATTCGGAGCGTCGAAGCGATGAGCGTAAATCGTCGCTGTGCTCGCTTGTAGCCAGACGCGCGGCGGCCGCGCCGCTTCAGCAATCGCTTGTCCCACTGCTCGCGTCGATTTCAGGCGAGACTCTTTGATCTCTCGCCGATTCCGCGCGCCATATCGGCAATTCACACTGCGACCGGCCAGATTGATGACGGCGTCCGCGTCTTCCAAGACGGCCACCCAACTCTTGAGTGATTCACCGTCCCATTCAACCACTCGGCACGGGGCGTCACGTCGCCTTCGGCTCAGGACGATGACTTCATGCCCATCGGCGATGAACGCTCGAGCCAACAGGGTCCCGATTTGTCCGCTGCCACCCGGAATGACGATCTTCACGGCTCTCTGCCTTTGGACGAAGTGGTGAGTTGCTAACCCAACCAGAACCGCCAAAGACCAGTCATCGTTAACTCGCTTCAATCAGTCGAGCTTCAAGTCGATCACTGTGTTTCCTGCGTTGACCTCGATTTTCAGCGGAGTGACTTCTTCGCGTCCATACTTTCGCAGAATCTCCGGCAAGTCTGGCGACGTTTTCGGTTGGTCCTCTGGCCCCATTCCCTCGGCCCCAGAAATCGGTCGCGTCACCCAAACCGTATGGGTTCCGACAATCGCACCTTTCTGTGTGGAGTCGAACGTCAACTCATATTCGCCGTTCGCATCAGTGGCAGCCCAACTCGGTCGGCCCGTTGCCGGCTTAAAGTTCAGCAACACGTCTGCAACGGGCTTGCCATTCCGCGTGACAGTGCCCTTCACAGGAACGACTTGAGGGCCGTCACTTCGACTGCATCCATTCATCGAAACCAACAGCAGCGAACTAAGCATGACCCTGAGACTGCGTGCGATATGCTGTTTCATTTGACCACGCAAAACAAGAACGAAATCGAAATCTTTTGACTGACCGACCTGAATCAGTACGAAACCGGCTCACGGCCAGCTCGACTGAACATGGCCTGGTATACGCGAAAATTAATATTGTTGGGAATGAAGACCGTATGGCCGTCGGCCATTGCGGTTTGAACGCCACCGTAATGCCAACCGTGCGCGGCACGAGCATTATTGATGTTGGAATTCGGAGGCGTCGGTGTTCCGCCCATCACAGGATGCACATATCCCTGCGAAACGTGATGGACGAAGAAAAAGTGATTTGTCCCACCTCCCTTGCTGACCCAACTGTGATTCCCATCGTGAGAGTACTCGAGCAACATGAACGTAGTGCTGGTGCCATCTCGAATGTCTCGAAACTTGACGCTGCTGAAGAGCCAACCAATGCCATCGTGCGGAGGATTTCCAGGATTGCGTTCGGGACAGCATTGCCCCTGGCTACTCGCGTTGAGCGCATAGTCCTTGTATTGGTTGGCTTCTCCGCGCACGACAGACGTTGACGGGCAGGCAAACAACGGGGGCATCTTGAGCGCCGCCGACGAATTGGGATTTGTGGCCGCTGTCCCGACCGCCGGTCCGCGATTGATCATCGCAACTCCGAAGTTGCCGTTGTTGTGCTCCATAATTGTCTGCGCGAATGCTGGAGTATTGAAATTGATCGTCTTTGCCAGGTTGCCCCCATCGACATACGGCAGAATGAGCGCCGCCCAACCAAAATGTCCCCATGGGCAACAGGCTCTTTGTGGGTCAGCCCACGGTGCTGCAAACTGACCATTGGCCCGCAACCCACCGCCAGTGCTTCCAGGCGGCAAGACCGTGAAACTGGCCTCGTAATTATGAAACGCCAATGCCAACTGGTGCAGGTTATTTCCACACTGCGCACGCCTGGCGGCCTCACGAGCCTGTTGCACTGCCGGCAAGAGCAGGGCAACCAAGATCGCGATAATGGCAATCACCACCAATAGCTCAATCAACGTGAACGCGCGACGTCTCGAAGTCATCAGACATCTCCCGCAAATCTCACGAAACCAAATCTGAAATGACTGTTTCGATTCGCATCACCTAGAAATGAACTTTGAATGATCGTGTGGCTGCGAATAACTATTAGCTTAGATGACCGGTAGCAAGAATTACAACGCCGAATAGTTCCTTTGCGGTTTCAGTTAATCAACTTGACGTCAACTGGTCGCTGTCTTTGATTTCACTTCCCGGAAACTATTGTTTCATGGGGCAAAGACAATTGATGTAGGCCTTCCGGTGGCGAGCCTTCATTCCAAGCGTTTGATAGAGTCCCGTAAACGCCGGACCAACCGGGGCCATAAGATGATTTGGGTTATCCGATCCGTCAGCCGGTCGGTTGCGATTTGATGATTAGTCGAAGCCGAAAGGAACATCATGAATCTTCGAAGACTCCTTTTTTTGTGGACGGTTGTCGGGCTTTTTCTCGCCGGTGAATTCCTCCGAGGAGAGGACGCGATCAAGCATTCGTTCTTTATTGCCGGTCCGACGTTTACCGGAATCATTGACGAGGATGGCCGCGAAGCGTGGGATTCTGGCAAGGCGGCGGCTCGCGATGGCTTCGTGCTGCCAAACGGAAATGTGCTGATCGCGTGGAGCGATGAGGTCCGAGAATTCACTCGTGAAAAACAAATCGTGTTTCGTTTCGCTCGTTCTCCCGAGGCCAAGGAGATCGGGACTGTCGAACGACTCGACAGCGGCCGCACGCTGATCACCGAACTGGGGCCGAAGCCGCGTCTGCTTGAGGTGGATGTCGCTGGAAAAATCACGCTCGAGTTTCCGCTCAAGCCGGAGACCGACAATGCTCACATGCAGACGCGAATGGCCCGCAAGTTGTCGAGCGGCAATTACCTCGTGCCGCACCTGCTGGCGTTCAAGGTCAAGGAGTATTCGCCGACCGGCGAGGTGCTGAAGGAGTTTCCGACTGACCTGGATTTCCTTGGCGGACGCGAAGCCAAGAACTGGCCCTTCACGGCGATCCGGCTGTCCAACGGGAACACCCTCGTGAATCTCACCAACGGCAACAAGACGGTTGAGATGGACGCGACAGGCAAGGTCGTCTGGCGAGTCGGCAACGAGGATTTTCCGAACGAGAAACCCTTTGCCGATCCCTGCGGCGGACAGCGACTCCCGAATGGCAACACGGTCATCGCCAGCTACGGTTCACGCAGCGACATCAAAGTCTTCGAGGTCACACCCGACAAGAAACTCGTCTGGACCTACACCGGCAAGCACAAAGCCCACGAGATACAAATTCTCACGACGAACGGCAAGCCGATCGAAGGCAAGCCGATGAAGTGAAGGACGAATTCCGAATGACGAAGATCAAATCGTCTGACTGCGCACGACCGCTTGGCAATGACTTCGCGATCTGATCTGCATCATTCTTTGGTCATCGCGTATCTCGTCATTCGTCATTTCTTCAACTGCTTGTCGAAGTACGCGAACAGTGCGGCCTCGGCTTTCTCCGCGTCGGCTCCTTTGAAGCCGTGGCCGGCGCCTTCGAGGGTTAGCAATTCGGCTTCGACGGTCGCGGCTTTGAGCTTATCAATCAACCAGACCGCTTGTTCGTGAGCAACGTACTTGTCCTCGGTCCCGTGAATGCAGAGGGTCGGGGCGGAGTTGGGCGTGACCCAATACAGCGGGCTGCCCTGAATGTGCAGAGCCTTGTGAGTGCTCAGGTCGCCGCCGAACCAGAGTGGCAGAACCTCGTGAGCATCGACACTCTTGCCGTAGGACTTCGTGAAGTCGCTCGGTCCGTAGACGTTTACGACGCAGGTCACCGCGCTGGATTGATTCGCGTTGCCGCCGGATCCCTCGAACTGCGGCACGTTCGCGGTGACTCCCAAGAACTGGGCGAGATGACCGCCCGCCGAACCGCCGGTCACTCCAAGTTTGCTCGGATTGATTTTGTATTTCACCGCGTTCGCTCGCAGCCAACGGACGGCGGCCTTCGTGTCGTGAACCGCCGCCGGGAACTTGTGCTTCGGAGCCAGCCGATACGTCATCGTCGCCGCGACGTAACCACGCTCGGCCAGCTTCACGCAGAGCGCGTCGTAGGACTCACGCTTGCCCGCTCGGAACCCGCCGCCGTGAATGCACAGCACTGTCGGGAATGGACCATCGCCCGACTTCGGCCGAGCCAGATTGAGCTGCAGGTGCGTCTCTTCGGGATTCGAATATTCGATCCCTTCTTCCCACACGACCGATTCCGGCACAGGCGGTGCGGCCTCAAGCACGAAGGATGACGCAACGAAAATCAAACTGCTGAGCACGATCAACGACGACGTTTTCATGAGGCGAATCCATTTTCATTCGAAGGACGGCCGCCCTCGGCCATCCCTATGTTCTGGAAGCGTTGTCCAAACAGTAGATGGCCGAGGGCGGCCATGCTACACGTTCAACGAACTGGTGCGACCGTGTCCCATAACTCACGGAACTTTTGCGAAAAGAGTCTGACGGCGATTTCAGGAACTTCAATCTGCGGGTGCCACATCTTTTCCCACTCCAGGCTGTACCAGCCGGAGTAGCCATCGGCCAGAAGCTTTTGCAGACACTCACGAGCGGGAAACTCGCCACCGCCGAAGAGCGCATAGTCCGCGTGTTGATGACCAGTGTTCGTCGCGTGAGCCAATCGCGCCGCTTCAGCCATTTGAGCAGCCACATCAGCGGAGACTTCTTGTTGAAGTTCCGCGGGACGTGTCACCGAGTCCTTCCAATGCGTGTGCCGAGTCCACGGCATCAGCCGGTTCCAAGTGTCGGCAATCGGTTCGTCGTGAAATCGCCACGGGTGATGTGTGTCCCAGAGGACACCGACGGCGGGGCAAATGACGCGGCTCATCAGCGCTGCCATCTTGTCACTACGACAGAAGTCGCCATGCGTTTCAATCAAGATGTTGATTCCAACTGTCGCGGCGTATTCACCAAGCCGCTGCAAACCCGACGCGATCCATTCGAGTTGCGAGGCTTCGTCCCGTTCGGAAGTGAGCTTATCCCCGAAGACTCGCACGAAGGAGGCTCCAAATTCACGGGCCAGGTCACAGTACGCGCGACCTGCTGCGAGCTGCGCGGATCGCGTGGTGGAGTCGGTCTCTTCAAATCGGACGGATGACGACAAGCCACAGATTTGGAAACCCGCGTCAGAAAGTTGCCTCTTCCGTTCCGCCAGTTGCGGAGGGCGGAACTCCGGACGCTTGAGGAGATCGGTTTCACGCTCGATCAACCGAATCTCGACTCCGTCGTAGCCATATTCAACGCCGCGAGCGACAATTTCGTCAAAGCTCCAAACGGGACAGCTCAGAGTTGAAAATGCCAACAGTGGCTGGCCTCGATGGGAACTGCTTATAGACATGGTTGCTGGCCTTTCTGGCAATCGCTAGAAGTTCGCGCGTCGGGATGGAATGTCCAATTTCCAAATCCCAATGTCCAATGAAGGACCAAACTCCAAGCCCCATTTTCCAAAGTCTTTTTTGAATTTTGGACTTGGGATTTTCTCAATCAATGATTTCATCAAAGGGACTCTTGAAACCATGACCGCTCCGATTCGTGTTGCTGTGACGGGTGCCGCTGGCCAGATTGGGTACGCCATGATTTTCCGGATCGCGTCGGGCGAGGTCTTCGGACCAAACCAGCCGGTGATCCTGCATCTAGTCGAAGTGCCCCCCGTGCTCCCCGCACTGACCGGCGTCCACATGGAGCTCGATGACTGCGCGTTCCCGACGCTGGCCGGAGTCGTCAAGGCGGACAGTGATCATCTCGAAGACGGCTTTCGCGACTGCAACTTCGTCATCTGCGTCGGCAGCGTGCCGCGCAAGGATGGCATGGAACGCTCGGACTTGATCCGCATTAACGGCCCGATCTTCACGAAGACTGGCCAGGCCATTCAAAACGCCGCCGCGAAGGACGTACGAGTCCTCGTCGTCGGCAACCCCTGCAATACGAACTGCCTGATCGCGATGCGAAATGCTCCGAACGTCCCACGCGATCGCTGGTATGCGATGACGATGCTCGACCAGAACCGAGCTCAAAGTCAGTTGGCTCAGAAGGCCGGCGTACCCGTCGGACAGATCAGCGGCTGCAACATCTGGGGCAATCACTCGGCCACGCAGTTTCCGGACTTCTATCACGCTCGCATCAATGGCCAGCAAGCGACAAAAGTCATCACGGACGAGAACTGGCTGAAGACAACGTTCATCGACACCGTGCAAAAGCGCGGAGCCGCCGTGATCAAAGCTCGCGGAGCCTCTTCCGCCGCCTCTGCCGCCAATGCCGCGATCGATACCGTGAAGTGCATTGTGCGTCCCACCGAAGCCGGCGACAGTTTCTCCGCCGCCGTGTGCAGCAAAGGTGACTACGGGATAGAGTCTGACCTGATCGTCGGCTTCCCACTCACAAGTAACGGCACCTCCTGGAAGATCATCCCTGGCCAGGAGCACAACGAATTCGCTCGCGAGAAGATCAACATTTCGATCAACGAGTTAAAAACTGAAAGAGACGTGGTTCGCGATCTCTTGCCCTCCTAAATGAGTAATTGCTCACAGAACTGTCGCTGGTTTCCGACCCTTGACCCACAAAGTGACGCCATGACCCGATTCTGTATGTGTTTGTTGTTGCTCGCCGTCGGATGTTCGCAAACTGAGTCAATGCCATCGAATGGGTCGACTGATTTGGGAGACTCAGCTTCGGCGATCACCGCCGCTTCGAAAGACGCGAATCGAGACGCTCCACCCGCTCTGACAGTCGGATCACCGGCTCCCCCATTGAAAGTCGACCGTTTTCTCAAAGGCGAGCCAGTGACGGCGTTCGAGCCTGGGAAAGTTTACGTCGTCGAGTTTTGGGCAACATGGTGCGGGCCGTGTATCCAGGCAATGCCGCATGTTTCGGAACTGCAATCAAAATACCCACAGGTGACGTTCATCGGTGTGAATGTCTTGGAAGATGACGATTCGGCTGCCGAACAATTCCTTAAAGCCAGGGGCCAAGATCTGGAATACCGATTTGCTCGCGACGACGTTCCCGAGGGAAGCAGTTCCCGCGATGGTGCGATGGCCAAGACCTGGTTGGAAGCGGCCGAAGTGAATGGCATTCCGACTGCGATGGTGGTTGATGCACACGGGCGGATTGCGAACATCACACATCCGATGTCACTGGAGGAATGTCTGCCGCAGATCATCAGCGGGGAATGGGATCAGGCCGCAGCGGCTAAGCAGCATCTTCTCAGCGTATTGCCGGACCGGAAGAGCCGTGAATTCAATGAGCGGATGGAAGCAGCACTCGCGCCCGGACCGTCTGATAAGACCCAGCAAGAATTGGATCGAATTGCGGAAGATTTTCCCGAGCAGGCGGGCGTGATCGGTCTCGTCAAATTTCGAGTGCTCTCCTTGGATGGCACTAAGACCAAGCAAGCCTTGGCTGCTGGCCATCAGCTCTTAAAGGGGGACCAAGGCAGTAATCCCGAATTGCTCAATGCCATGGCGTGGGAGATTGTCGGACCGGAACGACCGAAGCCGCCGGCTGATGAATTGAAATCGTTCGCGTTGGAAGTGGCTCGGAAGGCCGATGACTTGGTCAATAACAAACACCCCATGGTGGCGGATACCCTTGCTCGCGCCCTCTTTGTGAATGGCGATACTCAAGCCGCAGTGACGACACAACGCCGCGCGATCGCAATCGCCAAAACCAATCCGCGGGCGACGGGGCTGGTCGAAGAGTTGCAGAAGCGTTTGGACGAGTATGAAGCGGCTGGTTCGGTCGACAAACAAAAATGAATTTGTTTGCCGCTCGAAGCTATTTCTTCAGACTGACGATCCACTCTCGGAACAGTTCGACCGCCTCTTGATCGACGATTGATGTTCCCAACTGCGGCATCTGGCCGGTGCCGGGACCGCGACGATTGATCCGGGCGAGCAGCGTCGAGCGTTCGGGATGACCCGGAGCGATGATCCGCGGGTCGGCTAGACCAAATTTGTGGTGCAGCGGCGGTTCGTCGATCAACTTTGCATTGGCTCGTGGCGTGAAGAACTCCAGCTGTATTTGAGCGTTGCCTCCCCCAGCTTCAACGTGACAGATCGCGCAATTCGCGTGCAGATACGAACGAGCTCGCGCGGCAAGGTCTGCTTTGCGATCGTACGGATCGACCAGCTTTGGAAACGATTCGGGCGACATCGCCAGCATCTCAGTCTTCGGAGAACCGCGCTGATCGCGGCTATCCGTGCGCTGCTTGACCGCTGCATCAAGTTTCTTTTCATCGAGTCCCGTTTCCTGCAATTCACGACGGATCGCTGCCGCATGTTCACCATGCCACGATCCGAGCTTCACGAGACCGAGATGCTCGAAAACTCGAAGCTGTTGATCGATGACTCCGCCGTAGTCGTGCTCACGATTCATCTGCAACGTACTCAGGCCAAGCACGAAATTGGCGGCGCGGCTGTGACAGACCATGCACTCGGTACGACTGGGGTATCGCCAGGTCTGCTTGCGGACGCCATCCTTCGCCTGCGGATCGCGGATGGTGAACTCGCGGTCCTTGCCACCATTCTCAACGAGCACACCGTCGGTCTGCTCGTCATTCCATTCGTAGCTGTAGCCAAACCATTCCCCCTGTTGCTTCACGAGAAATCGCGTCTCGATCCAACGGCGTGTTTCCGGCTTGCCAGCTTCGCCGTCGAGTGCGAACGACTTCACGAGCACCGTGTTTTCAGGAACATTCCAGCCGCGATTGACGGTCATGTCGATCGGTGGCTCTTTGCGATCCGAGTCATGCGGAATCGCCAGCCAGCGAGCCTTGTGAGCCCCATCCGACCAAAGCGCTGCGTTGACCGAGTATGGAATCACTCCCGGCGACATCGTGTGTGTCTTCACCGACGCGAACAGCCCGGACTCGCTGAGGCGACGCGGGAACTTCGGAGCATCGACCGACGGCGGCGGGTTCGGTTCGAGGTAATACATGTTGCCCTGATCATCGCTCTGCTGGTCAAGCACCAGTAACTCGCCATGTGAGTCCAGACAGAAGTGCGTGATGCGAAACGCAGTGTCGACCAGTTCGCGATGATATGTCACCTGCTTGCCATCGTGCTTTGCTCCCCAGATCTTTCCAGTCGAATGATCGCCGTAGATGTACGCGCCGCGCAACTCCGGCAGCTTCTCACCGTGATAGACCACGCCGCCGGTCAGAGAGCGAGATTCGCTGTGCGAGTGCTCCAGCGTCGGCTTTACGAACGGTGTCGGTCCGCGTTTCCGCTCGGCATAAAAAACGTGCGAGCCTTCCATGACGCTCCAGCCGTAGTTGGCTCCGCGCTCGACCCGGTAAACCTGCTCCCACAAATCCTGCCCGTTGTTGCCGACCCAGATGTCGCCCGTCTTCCGGTCGCAGGTGATCCGCCATGGATTTCGAAATCCGTAAGCCCACGTCTCTGGTCGAGCCCCCTTCAGTCCAACGAACGGATTATCCTTGGGCACCGAGTAAGTCTTGCCGGGATCGGGGTGATCGATGTCGATCCGCAACAGTTTCGACAACAGGTGGTCCATCCCCTGCCCGGTCTCGATCAAATCGGAGTCGGAGGTGCCATCGCCAGTCGTAACGTAAAACAATCCGTCGTTGCCAAAGACGCAGTCCGCCCCGCTGTGTCCGTCCGATTCCCATTCCAAAATAATGTGGGCTGACTTTGGATCAAATTCAAACGTCTTCGGGTCCATGCGGTAACGAGTGATCCGTACCGACTTTTCCTTGAATTGCTTGAACCGCTCCGCCGATTCCGGCACGAAACCAGTCGACGCGAGGCCCGTCGACCCGATGAAGAGAAATCCGTTTTCGGAAAACTTCGGATGAAACGTCGCGTTGTAGATGATGGTCTCTGCGGGAAACTCGAGCAGCGTGTCGTACGACTCAACATCGGGATTGTCTTTGAAGCGAATCAGCGACGTTTTCTTCTGCAGGCCAGCCAGCATCCAATCGCTGCCGGGGACGTGCGAACCAAAGACCGGTAAATTGAGCTTCAGTTTCGGAAATGCTTTGCGAGTGCGAAACGGGCTGGGTGGTTCCGGTGAGCCGACGACTTTTGATGTCGTCAAGGGTTCGAGCTTATCGATACCGAACGGCCGCTTCGCTTCGGACTTGTCTGGTCCGATGAATTTGAGTTCCGAGTAATCCTCCCAGCGATGGAAGTCCGCGTTGGGCTTGGAAGCTTTGGGCGAGATCCACGACAGGTCCGGCGTCTCCCATTCGATCGAATAGTCGTAACGGCAAAGCACGAATTTCCAAACTTCGTCGATGGCCGGCCGCCCCCCGGTTTTGATGAAGTCGCGCCACGGGATCTTCCCTTCGACCGACCAGCCTTTGTCGCCGTCGGTCCAGTTGTTGAGCGTACCGTCGAGCACAACCTTCGTTTCAAGGTGAAACTCGTCGGCTCGTCGGAAACGAGCGACGTGGCCGCGTCGCGGAAGGAACATGTCGAAAACTGTGTTCTTCGCGTTTACCTGAAACTCGTAGTAGCCCGGTTTGTCATTCGCGGGCTTGAAGAACAACTCAAAGACATCGTTGTCCCAGGTGTCGCCGTCGTGCTCAGTGACATCGGCGTAGAGATCGGTGTCGACCATCTCGCTGAAGAAGTACAGGTTGTCGCGATCCCACAGAAGCCGAGCCTTTGTCGCCGTTTTTGACGGACGAGCATCCTTGCCAAGCCAGGGCAGCGAAAACTGATCGATGACCTCGGCCGTCAACCAGGCTTTTTCGTCGGCCCTGCCGTCGATCGTGAGGGGCAACTCGGTGAACCGACATTCGTGCGGCTTCGATTCCTCCTTGGGCTTCGCCTCGGCTCCGAACGTGATGCCACTCACCGGCAATGAAAGCAGAATCACCCAGAGACGCAGAGAAACAGAGAAAGACGGGACAAACCGTAATCGGGTAACAACACTTGGCGACTGACTCTGCATTTCGAAAATTCCTCGTTAAATGAATCTCATCAATTCGCGGGCTTGCTCTGCGCCGATGCCCCGCTGCGTGAAAGACTTTCTTCCGATCGCCTGACCATCGATGAAAACTGTTCGCCACGTTCGATGTAATTCTGAAACCAGTCGTAGCTCGCGCAGCCGGGAGACAGCAGCACGATGTCGCCCGGAACAGACTCTTGCAAGCTCCACGCAACCGCCGGTTCCAATGACTCGAAACAGCGACAGTTCGGGCCGACGACATTCGCCCCGAGAGCCGCAGCCTCGATGAGCTGGCCGAGTTGCGGGCCGGTCTGTCCGAGCAATGCCACCGCACGGCAGCGGCTGACGGCGGCAGATGCGATTGCCGACAAGTCGATCTGTTTGTCGTAGCCGCCCGCCAACAGCACGATTGGCTCGTCGAATGACTGGAGGGCCAGAACGGTCGCTTCCGGCGTTGTACTTTTCGAGTCGTTGAAACAGCGGCGACCATCGACATTCGCCGCGAATTCCAATCGATGAGGCAGGCCACGAAATGACGAGACCGCTTGCTCGATCGCGGCGACCGACGCACCGGCAGCCAACGTGGCGGCAATCGCGGCCTGAGCATTCTGCCAATTGTGTGGTCCGGGAATATGCAACCATTTGTCGAGTGGCAAGCGCTGCTCACCACCCAAGTCGATCGGTAATCGCGTCACAACCTCCGAGCCTTCGCCGAAGACGCCAAGACGATGATCATCCACGGGACCAAATCGCAGCCGAGTCGCGGCTGTTGGCCAGCATTCAAATTCAGACTGCGCATTGAGGACCGCAAACTGTTCAGCGGATTGCCAACGCAAGAGATTCTGCTTGGCCATTCGGTACGACTCAATCGAGCCGTGTCGATCCAGGTGGTTTGGGGAGAAGTTCGTGACGACCGCGATCTCTGGCCGAGGCTGCAACGGTGCCAAGTCTTCCAGCTGAAAGCTGCTGAGTTCGAGGACGACCCAGTCCTCCGGCTGAATTTGCTGGACTTCAGGGAGCAGGCTGATGCCAATGTTGCCTCCGAGCCAGCAAGCACCGGAGCCCGATCCCTTGCGAATCGATCGATTCCGCAGTGGGCCGGAATCATCCAGGCCACTTGGGCCGGAGCGACACGCGCAGAGGATCGCATGTGTCAGAGCCGTGGTCGTGGACTTGCCGTTGCTGCCGGTGACGGCAAGAACACGTCCGCGATTCCGTTCCCAGAAGAGATTCATCTCACTCGTGAGCGGAACACCGTTGTCGCGGGCAACCGCGAGAAACGGACTCTCCTTCGGCACGGCGGGACTGACAACGACGAGGTCAGTCTTGCGAAAATCCTCATCGTCGTGCCGGCCGAGACGCAACGTGACCGGCCACGAGGAATCCAACTTCTCCAGCGAAAACAGTAACTCGGTCTCGGAACGGAGATCGGTGACAATGACGTTCGCACCCGCTTCTACCAGGAAGCGGACAGCCCCAACTCCACCGCCGAACCCCCCCAGTCCCATGACCGTGACCGTTCGGTTGCGGAACTCAAAGTCGGTAAGAGACGACCGCATCAGCATTCAATCTTCGTCACGAACATCCAATTTCGATTTAACGGTTGTACGCAGTCTGCCGATAATCAGGAATAGTTCCAGTGTCCGTTAGACGTGCGCCGTGATCAATCACCGCGGGAATTTGCACAATCAGCGATGAGTGCTGGTCACGAGAGCTCGCAAGGAGGCGGGGAAATCATGAATTTGGGGCGAAAGTCAAATTCGATTATTGCTGGTTTGGCCTGTTTGGGCCTGTTCATGCAGACGACTCCTTCCTTTGCCGGACCGCCTGCGCAAGCAGAGTCGACCTCGGCGAATGTGAAGTTGGATGAAACACCCGCCTCGTCGACGGACAAGCCAACTCCGAAGAAGGCCGTCCAGCCAGTCGCGATCGACGTGGCGATGGCTAAGGACGGGACGATTTCAGGGCGAGTGTTGGACTCCGGTCATAATGGCCTGGCGAAATCGGAAGTCTCCATCCGCCAAGGCAGGATGGAAATCGCAAAGACCGTCACTGACGACGAAGGCCGTTTCAAGCTCGTGAACTTGAAAGGCGGCATGTACGTCGTCTCGGCGAATAGCGGCTTCGGCTTGTTCCGCTTTTGGACCGCGAAGTCTGCTCCTCCGAAGTCTCATGACCAAGTGCTGTTGATGTCAAACTCCGTTGTCGTACGCGCTCAAAATGATAACAACAACGGCGACGTGCTCTTCGATGAAAATGGGCAGCCTTATGCCAAAATCCACATCGTTGATGAGGGCATGATCGCGACGACACCTGGTGCCGGAGCAACCGGGCCAATGGTTGGAGCCAATCTCGGATCGCTTGATATCTTCACTGTCGCCTTGCTGGGAACCGCAGCCGCTGGACTTGCCGTCGGTATTGTTGCTCTGAAAAACGACAATTCGGCCAGTCCGTAATTCCTGACGACGATTTTCGACATCGACAAAAACCAAAGACCACCGATTCCTCGGTGGTCTTTGGCATTCTCGATTCGACAATTCGTCCCCAAGCCTGCTGTTATCGCCAAAAAAGATCGCTTGAACCTACGGCCTTGTTTCTGGCTTGGGAGGCATCTTCGGCGCGACTGGTGGCTCCTTCGGAATCGGCTGCACGACTCGGAATCGCAGATTATTTTGATAGAGAGGCACTTCATTCAGCGGCACCCACAAATCACGGTATCGAGTCGATTGGACATATGATTCACGGGGGCAAACGCATTGCGAAGAAATTGTTCGCCCCTGATCCGCTGACTGCGAATATCGTGCTGGCATCTTGCCGCCACGGACGACAGGCAGTTGCCGTCAGCCATGTTGCGGAGAATACACAGACACGTACTCCGCACCGTCCAGTTGGCCATACTACTGAACTGGGAATTGTCCGCTGTTCCAATCCTGCGCGGAAATTGCCCCAATGTCCCTACCCCAGCAAATCAAACTCAGACAAACAAGCTGTGCGAAACGACGAATGAGCACGTTGTACTCTCCGCGTTGTGTCGAGAATCCGAAGCGACGAAGGAACGACTTCTGTCGCGAGTCGCGCCAAGTTACGACAACAAAATTGTGGAATCATGGACAGGGGTGATGATTTTCCAATTCTTGTCGCTGGCTGGACGCATTTCACGACGATGATGGTCGGACGGATCGTCGCCCCGCAATAGGCGATCGAATTCATCGCATATGTGCGACCAAAAAATGCCAACACCATGGATTCCGGATCACGTTCGCGTGAGTACCGTTTTTGGCGCGTCGTAGGTTCTGCCCGTCGAGCTGTTCTTGTCCTCGACCTTGTCGCAGGCCAACTGATACAGGCGGCGACCAGCTTCCGTCGAATATTCGGAAGTGATACAGGCTTGACACAGCGAATCCGGCGCCAGGCCGATGCTCCGAGAAATCGCACTGATCGGCAAATATCGCAACGAATCAGCTCCAATCGCGCGGGCCATGTTGGCTTCAATTTCGGGAGTCAATTCGGCATCGGCCATGAACCGAGTCGCAAACAGTTCTTTCACGGTGCTCATGTCGATGCCGTAAAAACACGGAGCAATAATCGGCGGGCAGGCGACGCGGACATGCACTTCCTTGGCGCGGCCGCGCTCGCGAATCTGTGATACCAACGCTTTCATCGTCGTCGAGCGAACGATGGTGTCCTCAACCAGCAGGACTTTCTTGCCCTCCAGAACTTCGGACAGGGGCGTGTATTTCGCGCGGACTTTGTCAGCGCGATTGGCCCCTTCGATGAACGTGCGGCCCACGTATCGATTGCGAATCAGTCCCTCCAAGCTGGGGACGTTCAGTTGATAGGCCATGCTGTCGGCCGCCGCCTTCGCTGTGTCCGGCACCGGAACGACGATCGTGTCGTGATCCATTTTCAGTGGCTCTTGCAGAGCCAGTTCTTCGCCGAGCCGTTTGCGAGTCAGATACACACTGCGGTCGTCCAGGTTGCTGCAGACGTTGGCGAAGTAGATCCACTCGAAGAAGCAGTGGGCTCGCTTCGGACTTTCGGCAAACCGGCGTTCAAATTCGATCTTGCCGTCTTGAATGGTGATCGCGGTGCCGGGAGGCAGACTGCGAATCTGCGAGTCTCGGAACCCCATGTTCGACAACGCGACACTTTCGCTGGCGGCGGCAAACAGCGAACCGTCAATGGCGTAGCACAGTGGCCGAATTCCGAGCGGATCGCGAGCGATGAACATGTCCCCCAAAGCGTTCACAAAGACGATGTTGTAAGCCCCATCCAATCGCCGCGCGAGATTCGACAGCAACTCCAGCAGATCCGGACGTCCCTTCGATTCTCGCTGCTTCAGCTCCTGGCAAATCAAGTGCATCAGGATTTCGGTGTCGGTCTCACGGGCCAGATGAAAATCCGGATTCTGGAGACACTCCTCACGTAACTCCAGGTAGTTGGCTAATTGACCATTGAAGGCGAAGCTGAACCACTTTGACTTCTCGATGTGATGCCGCTCGAACGGCTGAGCATAGCTGCGGTCATCCTTGCCGCAGGTCGCGTAACGAACGTGCCCAATCGCTGCCGAGCCTGCGTACTCGGACATCAGCGACTCGAAATCTTCTCGCTTGTTGAGTTCGAACACCTCAGCCACAGTGCCGACATCTTTGTGAGTGTCGATGAGCTGGTTGCGGTCGTAACTGAAGGTCGTCATCCCGGCCGCCAACTGACCACGATTCTGGATGTCCAGCAGCAACCGCGGGATCAGCCGCGACGTCTGTTCCGCCCCCTCTTTGGGGAGCAAATCACTGCGGCCCCGATCCGGAAGATGATAAACCGCCGCGATGCCACACTCGTGATGCAGTTCCGCCATGAATCGTCCCGCCGTGAATTGGTGAAGAGCAAACGCGACGGCATGATAGCGGTCAGTTTGAGACGAAACCAACCACTCGGAAGCCCACAAAATCGACCGTTTCTACAGCCTCTCCGATAGATTTCTCGGCCTCTGTCGAAGATCGAATGATGGAAGTCAGCGCCCCAAACTCTTTCAGCAAAGACTCGCATCTTCTACACATTGCCTTCAGATCAATCTCCTCGCAACGGACTGACGACCTGCAATGGGACAAGCCTCGCCAACCACGCGTACCGCCGTCATTGGAGCGGCCAGAACGATTGTGGTGAAAGTCGGCACTAACGTGCTTTCGAAGGCCGACGACACACTCGACCTCGACCGGATCGAATCGCTGTGCGATCAAGTGCTGCGGATTCTGGACTCCGGCCGCAAGGTGGTGATGGTCAGCAGCGGTGCGATTGGTGCCGGAATGGGATTGCTCGGGCTGAAACAACGGCCGAAAGACTTGCCGCACTTGCAGGCCGCAGCCGCTGTCGGGCAAGCACATCTGATACGGCTCTACAATGACTGTTTGCAACGTCGAGGCTACTCCGCCGCGCAACTGCTGCTGACCGCAAACGACTTCAAGAATCGAACGCGCTATCTTAATGTGCGGAACACGCTCAACACGCTGTTCGAATACTGCGTCGTGCCGATCATCAACGAGAATGACACTGTCAGCATCGCCGAGATCAAATTCGGCGACAACGATCAGCTGGCTGCGATGGTCACCGGCCTGATGGACGCGCCGCTGCTGGTGATCCTGAGCGTCGTCGCCGGTTTGTACGACGGCGATCCCGCGAAGTCCGGCAGCAAACTGATTCCGTTGGTCGCCTCATGGGACGATGCCCTGCGGACGCTGGCGGTCGAATCGAAGAGCACACGCGGAACTGGCGGGATGCAATCGAAACTCGAAGCGGTTCGCATCGCAACCGCCGTCGGTGAAGACGTCATCATCGCGGACGGCACGCAGCCGAAGGTGCTCGACGCGATCCTCTCCGGCAAGGACATCGGCACGCTGTTCCTTGGCAAACATAAAGCGGTCCCCGCTTGGAAGCGCTGGATCGGCTTCACGGTCAGACCGAAAGGCCGGTTCCGCCTCGACGCCGGAGCACGCCGCGCAGTCGAGCACCAAGGCAAGTCGTTGCTTGCCGCCGGCATCAAATCGGTGACTGGTGAATTCGCTCGCGGCGAAGTCGTCGCGCTGGAAGACGAACACGGTGAAGAATTCGCTCGCGGTTTGTCGAACTTCGACTCGCGTGAAACTCGTCTCGTCGCCGGCAAAAAGACCGCCGAGATTGCCAAGGTGCTCGGTGATGTCCCGTATGCCGAGGTCATCCATCGAGACAATTTGGTGGTGACGGTGTGATCGACAGCGTGTGAAACATTCGTCGGCCGATGACCGGCCGCAAACCATTACGCAATCCATCGCACGACACTTCGCAGAAGGCATTTACGTGTTCATCGAAGCGAAGGTGCGCCATGCTGCTGAGGGTACACTATTCGGCGTCGACTTCGAGTGGCTCTGTCAGTGGCTCTTGGAAAACGGTCCGCGATATCGAAGTCAGATCGACAGACTTTGGCGGTGGAAGGATTCGCCGGAGCGGTGGGGCACTGACGCGGGAAGCGACGTTGGTCCGCACCGCCAGCGGCTTGTGTGATGTCCTACGTCTGGCCCGGCGTCAGCAAAACCTTTATCGGGTTGCCGGGATCGTCACCTTTCATTCAGACAGTCTAATCCGCGAACAGTGGTCTGTACTTTTTCGACGAGTACAGTCGGAAGTGGACGTCGCGGAGATACTCGTAGGGGCCGTCTTGGCGGATGCTGTCCACGAGCGAGGCGATCTGCAATTGCGAGCGGTACGCTTCGATGCTTCGCAGCTTGTGTTGAAAGACATCGTCATTGCCGCGAACTTCCAAATTTGGGGCGTCGGCGAAGTCGCAGTAGATCGCCAGCTCGAACAGTTGCGGAACGGCCAGCGGCGCGCCGAGTTCCGGCCAGATGTCGCCCGACGCATGGAATAGGCTGATCAGCAATTCGTTGTGCGTGATTTGATGATCGGGATGCAAATCAGTCGGGGTCGGGACGAACACGCACGTGGGACGGAACTCGCGCAGGTAATAGGTGAAACAGTTCTGTAAACCGACGTAGCCTTCAATCGCGGACTCCAGGTTGCGTGCCGCACGGCGGCCGATGTACGACGTCAGCCCGCCATCGGGATAGTTGATGTAAGTCACATGATCGCGGGCGATGCCGAGCATCTCGAAAGACTCGTACGTCTCTTGACGACGGATCTTGACGATCGAATCTCGATGTTCGGCTCGGCAATAACCCAGGCAGCCGTCGGTCACGATCAATACTTGCACATCGACACCCGCATGCCGAGCGGCTTGCATCGTCAAGCCCGCTCCGATGCACAGGTCGTCGTCGTGCGGCGAAACGAACAGCCAGGTTGCTCCCGGCACGCTACCTTCGATCACTTCAGACAGCTTGTCGGTTCGTCGCTTGTGCCCGTTCTCCAGTCGAGTGAACTGGAAGGGAGCCGCCTCACGGGCTAACAGAGCCAAATCGGCAGGCGTGGCAGAGGTGAACGTGGTCGGGGGCATTTCAATTCCGATCCTGAGCATTGTCAAAGCACGAGACAACATCGGCCATCAATCTATCGCTCGCCCTTAGGAGTTCAATTGTTTGACGTCATCGAATGCAGACTTTGCCCGCATTGAGCGTTCGCTTGACTAGTCCACACCTTCGGTAAAGCAAACGTGAGCCGCAAAGTCGGAAAGGTTTGTCAGAGACGACCGACCCAGCTCAGGAGCTGGCGCAAGAACTTCGCGTAGTCACTACCGATTTCAACGGCATTCGCCTGTGGAGCTTGGGCGGCAACTCGCGGCAAACCCCAATCGACCAGCGGGCCGACCCAATGAGGCGCGACATCCGTCGCCAATGCTGCCGTGCGTCCGCTTCCGAAGTCGCCCACTACCAACAGCGGATACTGGTCGAGCGGCGTAAACGCGAACTCTTGCCCGGTACACTGAACGGTGAACCGTTGTGCTTCCAACAATACGTTCGCGGCCGGCTTCGACACGAGTCGATTGAAGCCTCCGATCGCGGGGGGCCGAACATCCCACGGTAACTCATCGACCGCTGGATGCTTGGCCGTGCAGCGGACGAGCACTGGTTGATCGCAATTCATGCGATCGTCAATCGATTCGATGAGCACCGGAAGCACGCTTCCGACAAGCGTGCCATCCCAATCACCACCGAGTCCGTGAAAAGATTCCCAACCGCCGATCATGATCAAGCCAGCGCCGTCAGAGATTCGCTCGACCAGCTTTCGTTGCGTCTCTGCATTCATGCGTGATGCCGGATAATCGCTGATGATGATCAACTCTCGCGACGAGTCGAACATCGCTACCGAAGCAGACTCATGACTCGGTACGTAATCAAAGGCCCAGCCCCAGCTGTGCATCAATCCGGCCAAGTACGCCGCCGCATCGCGCAGATGAGTATCGCCGAGGTACAAAATCGAATTCGCCATGAGTACGAGTCCTTCATGAGGCTGGCTTGATTTTTGAAGTGGTAGTCTCTGGAGTAGGCACGTTACGTCAATCAACCAGTGAGTACATTCTCGGTAAAGGACTTTCATGCTTTTTGGCAACGCTCTCATCGGTCAGTCAGGCGGACCGACGTCCGTTATCAATGCATCCTTGGCTGGCGTCGTCGAAACGGCGTTCAAGAGCAAAGGCATTCGCCGCGTGTTCGGCATGAGATTCGGCATCGAGGGGGTGCTCGGCAATGTGCTGCTCGATCTGGGGGCTGAGCCGGCCGAAACTTGGAAAGGAATGCTGACCACCCCCAGCAGTGCACTGGGATCGAGCCGGTTGAAACTCAAGGACGAACATTTCTCACCGGTGTTGAAGTGCTTCAAGAAGTACGACATCCGTTATCTGTTCATGATCGGCGGCAATGACACGATGGACACGATTCATCGCGTCGTGGAATACGCCGGCAGTCACGGCCACGAGATGCGTGGCGTCGGCGTGTCGAAGACCGTCGACAACGACCTGTTCGGGACTGACCACACGCCCGGCTATCCGAGTGCCGCTCGGTTCGTCGCCCTGAGCATTCAGCAAGCAGGTCTTCTCGCGCGAGACATGCAGCGGGTCGATCAGTTCGTGATCTTTCAAACAGTCGGCCGCAGTGCTGGCTGGCTGCCGGCGGCCGCCGCACTCGCCAAATCGAAAGCCGAAGATCCGCCGCACATCCTGCTGCTGCCAGAGCGGCCATTTGATCGGAACAAGTTTCTTGCGGCAGTTGCGAAGGCCCACAAGAAGTTCGGCTTCGTGTCGATCGTCTGCGGCGAAGGGATCACCAATGCGGACGGTTCGCCAGTCAGTGCCTCGCAGACGCGCGACAAATTTAACAACGTCGAGTTCGGTGCGATGGGGGGCACGAGCGCGGCGATGCAACTGCATCGGCTCATCACCCAGGAGTTCGGTTGGCGAGGGGAGTTCCAAGTGACCGAGTCCCTGCAAATGTGCGCGGCCGATCGAGTCGTTCCGCTCGACATCAACGAGGCCTACGGCTGCGGCAAGCAGGCGGTGAAGCTCGCCGAGAAGGGAAAGAGCGGCGTGATGGTCACAATCACTCGCGAGTCGAAACCGGGGCAACCCTACCGCTCTGGCTTTGCCACGATCTCGCTTTCTGAGGTGGCCAATCACGAGCGTCCGCTGCCTGACAACTTCATCTCCGCCGACGGAATGTTCGTGACAAAAGCGTTCCTCGACTACGCCCGGCCGCTGGTCGGTGAACTGCCACGAATCACAAATCTTCAACAAGTCAAAGCCAAACCGTAAAGCACGCAAACCATGAACACGACTGACACTCGTTACCGATCATTCGCTCTCGTCCGCGACATGCTCGAAACGCCAGAGATCATCGCAAGATTCAATCCGAATCAAGCGACTGACGTGGCGGCCGAGATCGCCAGCGTCGGCCGGTTGCTGCTGACGGGCGAAGGTTCTAGCCGCATCTTTCCGGCGAAAAACGCCATCGCTCACGCGAGACGCCACGGTTGGCCCCTCGAACTGCACACCGAAGCTGGCCGGCAGGCCACGGAATACAACCTCAAGAAATGGGCCATCTTCGCCTTGTCTAATTCGGGACGTACGGCCGAAGTCATTGAGCTGTATCACTCGCTTCGCGAACAGGGACATTTTGACCTCTTCAGCCTGACGGCGTTCGCCGATTCCAAACTTGGATCGCTGGCCAAGCGAGCCTTCGTGCTGTCGTGTGGTCCCGAAGGAGCGGTTGCGGCGACGAAGAGCGTCATCGAGCAAGCGTTGTTTCTTCGCACGCTTTTAGAGCACGTCGCAAAACGCCCGACACTCACATCGCACCTCGCGACCCTCGCCGATCAGTTTCGAGAGGCCCTCGCGACGCCCATTCCTGCGGAAGTAGTGGCTAAGCTCGCACAGGCTCGGACGATCTTCTGGGCCGGTCGCAATAATGGTGTCGCCGAAGAACTGACGCTGAAGACGAACGAGATCACTCGCAAACGATCGGACTTTCTCGAAGGAACATACGCTGTTCACGGCATCGAAGAGGTCATGGACCCCAGCGACGTCGTGATTTGGATCGATCCCTATGCTGGCTCGATGACCAAGTTCGAGGATGTGCTGGTGAAAGGGGTCAAGCTGACCGTGATCGCCGTCTCGTCACAGCCCACGCCGTTCCCGACGGTGAGGATTCCCGACGGAGGCGACTTGTCTGGCTTCGTTCAAATGGCCGCTGGCTGGAACCTGCTCGTCGAAACCGGTCTCGTCCTCGGCATCAACCTCGACAAGCCCGAACGCGCCCGCAAAGTCGGCAACGAATTCGTCGGGTGAGCAACTCACGTTTATGCCGAGCGGGTGGCACAGGTTTGAAATGAGTAAGCCCGTTAATTCAGATCGAGAGTCGCAGTCGATGTTGCTGCGATTACAAATCATCGACTAACGCCGTGTGATGCTCGAATCACTGGATGGCAGACAGAGTCTCGTTGAACGCTTTTTAGGGTTTGAATTACCCGACACCCTCTGAAACAGGTTGAGCTGCGCCACGTTCGCTCGGAGAAGTGTCTCAATGATTTCAGAAACTTCATATTCACCGCCGGCAGACCTAACTGCGACGACCACAGACGCAGCACAACCTATCGAGGAGCCGCTGCGAGGCCGATTTCCGATTCCACTTCGAGCAATGTTTGGACTGCTCGGCATTTTCGGCTGCGTCTTCGCAACCTTGGCGTGGATTCTAATCCCGATTCTGATTGGCATCTTCATACCGAAATA
>Ga0194121_10000487_pt1 | contig 69987 bp, 64 predicted proteins | sample TA2MahCa50mmetaG_FD_148609 | JGI IMG/M metagenome (GOLD analysis project Ga0194121, IMG submission 148609) | Freshwater microbial communities from Lake Tanganyika, Tanzania - TA2015020 Mahale Deep Cast 50m | ecosystem: Environmental > Aquatic > Freshwater > Lake | place: Tanzania: Lake... | reverse complement strand
GGCTACGCGGTTGCGGTCGCGCGCGCGACAGATCGTGCAGCCGGCCGCCGAGAGCGCCCGCGCCGTCGCGGCCGCGGCGCCGTCGAGCATGCGCTGGGGCACGATGTCGTCGCGGATCGCGCCGACGATGTAGTTGAGCAGATGCGCGCGCGCCTCGGCGCGCGCCAGCGCCGCATCCCGGCTGCGCGCCGCGGTGATGTCGCGGCATACGCCGCGGGCGCCGCGCCAGTGACCGCCGGTATCGTAGAGCGGCGTCGCGGTCGCGACCAGACACGCCGCCTCGCCGTCGGCGCGGCGGAACCACAGCTCCGCACCATGGGTCGGACGGTCGGCCTGGAACGGCAGCTTGATGTTGTCCCAGATGCCGGCGTCGCGGTCGGCCAGGAACTCCTGCGGGTCGCGTCCGACCAATTCGTCGGCGCGCCAGCCGAGCGCGCCCTGGGGCGAGACGAAGACGAAATGCCCTTGCGGCCCGGTCTCCCAGGCGAAATCACTCGAAATCTCGACCAGGTCCTTGTAGCGCTGGCGCGAATCGACGAGGGCGCCGCGCAGATTGTGGTCGAGGGTGGCGTCGCGGCCGATCACCAGCACGGCGTGATCGGCGAGCGGCAGGGCGGTCAGCTCGGCTGTGCGCATGCCGTCGTCGGCGCGCACCTCGAGCCGCAGCATCTCGCTGCGCGCCCGACCGCTGGCGCCGACCTGCTCGATCAACCCGGCAAGCGCCGGCGCGCGGCCGGTGCGCAGCAGATCGGCGATCGGCTGCCCGGCCGGGTTGGTCGCGATGACGTCGGCGGCGGAGGCGAGCAGGACCGGTCCGGGATGATTTTCGAAGGGACCGCCTTCGCCGACCATGGCCAAGGCGGCCGTGTGCAGGGTCGCGCGGACCGCGGCGCCGTTCCCGGACGAACCGACGCGATCGTGGGATCGGGCGGAGGCAGCGGAAGCAGCGCGCGGTCGCCGAGCGGGTTTGAGCGGTCGGGCGACGGCGAGAGCCTTGCGCGCCGTCTTGCGCGGCTGCGGCTTGGCCGGCTTGTCCCGCCGCACGCGCCGCCGCACGCGGGTCGCACGGGTCTTTCCGGGCTTGCGAGCCATCGTCTGTCCGTCTTCTCCTGTCAGAAGACTTAATCGGAACATCAGGCCGGTCGCAACAAGAACTGGCGCCACACGCGCCGGCTACATACTCCAGGGCGACATACTCCAGGGTGGCGCACTCATGTCATTGGACTCCGAACCCGGATTCCCGGCAAATTATCGCCATGGCATCGCGCGCACCCGATCTCGCCACGATCGACACCTGGGTCTTCGACCTGGACAACACGCTCTATCCGGCGGCGTGCAACCTGTTCGCCCAGGTCGACTGGCGCATCACCCATTTCCTCGCCGGGTTCCTCAAGATGGAGAAGGAGGAGGCGCGCCGCATCCAGAAGGAACTGGCGCGACGCTATGGCACCTCGATGCGCGGCATGATGGTCGAGCACGGCATGCCGCCCGGAGAGTTCCTCCGATACGTGCACGACATCGACGTCACGCCGGTGCAGCCGAGCCCGGCGCTCGACCAGGCGCTGGCGCGCCTGCCGGGCCGCAAGCTGATCTACACCAACGGCTCGACGCGCCATGCCGAGAACGTGATGAGCCGGCTCGGCGTCGGCCATCACTTCGCCGGCATCTTTGACATCGTCGCTTCGGACTACGTGCCGAAGCCCGATCCCGCGCCCTATCGAGCGCTGATCGACCGGCACGCGATAACCGCCAAGCGCGCGGTGATGATCGAGGACATCGCGCGCAACCTGATCCCGGCCGCCCAGCTCGGCATGACCACCGTGTGGGTGCGCACCGATCACGACTTCGCGCGCTTCGGCGCCGACGCCGCGCACATCCATCACGAGACCGATGATCTCGTGACGTGGCTCGAGGCGGCGCCGACAAAGCCGTCGGCGACCTGAGGCGCCGCGGCGCCAAGCGACCGTTGACAGCCCCTGCCCCGCTGCCGCATCGTCCGCCGCGCCCGCCCATCCCGCCACGAATCCGGAAACACACCATGAGCCTCGAGGCCCTGCAGAACACGATCGATGACGCATGGGAAAAGCGCGACGCCATCAATGCCGGGACCCAGGGCGCGGTGCGCGAAGCAGTCGAACGCGCGCTCGGCGAGCTCGATGCCGGCAAGCTGCGCGTCGCCGAGAAGCGCGACGGCAAATGGCACGTCAACCAGTGGGCCAAGAAGGCGGTCCTGCTGTCGTTCCGCCTGACCGATTCCGAGCCGATCCCGGGCGCGTCAGGCGGCGCGCACTGGTACGACAAGGTGCCGTCGAAATTCGCGGGCTGGGGCGCCTACACCTTCAAGGCCGCGGGCTTCCGCGCCGTGCCGGGCGCGATCGTGCGCCGCTCGGCCTTCATCGCACCCAACGTCGTCCTCATGCCGAGCTTCGTCAATGTCGGCGCCTATGTCGACCAGAGCACCATGGTCGACACCTGGGCGACCGTCGGCTCGTGCGCGCAGATCGGCCGGAACTGCCACCTCTCGGGCGGCGTCGGAATCGGCGGCGTACTCGAACCGCTGCAGGCCGACCCGGTCATCATCGAGGACAATTGCTTTATCGGCGCGCGCAGCGAAGTGGTCGAGGGCGTGATCGTCGAGACCGGTGCCGTGCTGTCGATGGGCGTCTATATCGGCGCCACGACGCGCATCGTCGACCGGGCAACCGGCAAGGTTTATTTCGGCCGCGTGCCGGCCTACTCGGTCGTCGTGCCGGGCAGCATGCCCGGCAAGCCGTTGCCCGACGGCAGCCCCGGCCCCAGCCTCTACTGCGCCGTCATCGTCAAGCAGGTCGACGAGAAGACGCGCGCCAAGACCTCGATCAACGATCTGCTGCGCGACTGAGCGAGGGCGCGAGAACCCGGGCACGGACATGAGCAGCGCAGCACGCACCGACCCGATCATCCTGTCCCGCGATCTGATCCGGCGGCCGAGCGTGACGCCGGCCGACGCGGGCGCGCTCGACGTGCTGGGGACAGCCCTCGAAAGACTCGGCTTCGCCTGTCACCGCATGACCTTCGAGGGCGACGGCAGCGCGCCGATCGACAATCTCTATGCGCGCCTGGGCGAGCGCGGCAACGGCCGGACCTTCTGCTTTGCCGGCCACAGCGACGTGGTGCCCGCGGGCGACGTCGCGGGCTGGTCGCTCGATCCGTTCTCCGGCGAGATCGCCGACGGGATCCTTTACGGCCGCGGCGCCGTCGACATGAAGTCGGCGATCGCCAGCTTCGTCGAGGCGGCCGAGCGCTTCACCGCCGAGCGCGGCCGCAACTTCGGCGGCGCGATCAGCCTGCTGATCACCGGCGACGAGGAAGGCATCGCCGTCAACGGCACCAAGAAGGTGCTGCGCTGGATGCACGACAAGGGCGAGGTGATCGACGCCTGCATCGTCGGCGAGCCGACCTGCCAGGCGAAGCTGGGCGACATGGTCAAGATCGGCCGGCGCGGCAGCATGTCCGGCTGGCTCACCGTGTTCGGCGCGCAGGGCCACGTCGCCTACCCGCACCTGGCCGACAATCCGATTCCGCGTCTGATTCGTACGCTCGATGCGCTGATCCAGCGCAAGCTCGACCAAGGCACGGACTGGTTCCAGCCAAGCAACCTCGAGGTCACCACGATCGACGTGGACAACCCGGCCAACAACGTGATCCCGGCCAAGGCGTCGGCGGTCTTCAATATCCGCTTCAACGTCAGGCACAGCTCCGAGGCGCTCATCGCCTGGATCCGCGAAGTGTGCGACATCCACGCCGGCCCGCATGAGATCAAGTTCCAGGTCAGCGGCGAGGCGTTCCTGACCGAGCCAGGTCAGTTGAGCGAGATCGTGGCGGGCGCCATCAAGGAGCGCACCGGCATCCAACCCGAGCTCAGCACGACGGGCGGCACATCGGATGCGCGCTTCATCCGCTCCCATTGCGAGGTCGTCGAATTCGGCCTGGTCGGCCGGACGATGCACAAACTGAACGAGCACGTGGCGCTCGCCGACATCCGGACGCTCGCGGACATCTACAAGACCGTGCTCGATCGCTACTTCACCCCGTGATCCCCGATCTCGCCGAGATCGTCAGGGCGATCAAGGGCACACTCCGGCTGGCGCGGTTCGACGCAACGGCGCTCGCCGACTTCGACCGCAGCTACGACGGCTTCTGGCGCTCCTTCTTCGCTGCCGCACTGGCGGCACCGGCCTATTTCGCGCTGGTGGCACTGCGGCTCCCCCACGACCAGGAGATGACGCTCGACCGCTTCCTGGTCGAGCTCGGCGGCTATGTCGTGTCCTGGCTCGCCTATCCCTATGCCGTGATCTTCCTCGTCCGCCTGGTCGACCGCACCGAGCACTATTTCGACTACATGGTGCCCTACAACTGGGCCGTCGTGCTGCAGGTGTTCCTGCTTCTGTTCCTGGCGGTGCTGACCCACGCCGGCATCGTGCCACCCCGTCCGGCCGTGCTGCTCGAGACCATCGCCGTCATCGCCATCATGATCTTTCAGGGCTTCATCGCGCGCACCGGGTTGCTGATCAGCGTGCCGCACGCGGTCGCCTTCGTCGCCATCGACCTGCTACTCAATCTCATCATCGCCCGGCTGGTGCAGGCCCTGGCCTGACCCGGCGTCGTCCTGCGACGCGTCGTAGCGCACCTCCACGAGGTAGAGACCATCGGCCGGCGCGGTCGGCCCCGCCGCCGCGCGGTCGCGCGCCGCGAGCGCACGTGCCACGTCGTCGGGCGTCCACTTGCCCTCGCCCACCAGCTTGAGCGTGCCGACCATGTTGCGCACCTGGTGGTGCAGGAACGAGCGTGCCGCCACGGCGAATTCGATCGCGTCCCCGGCGCGCGTGACGTCGAGACGGTCGAGCGTCTTGACCGGCGAAGCGGCCTGACAGAGCGCGGCACGGAAGCTGGTGAAATCGTGCCGGCCGAGCAGGCGCGCGGCCGCCGCCTGCATCGCCGCGGCATCGAGCGGCTGCACGATGTGCCAGGCGCGCCGGCGCTCGACCGCGAGCGGCGCCGGCCGGTTGACGATGCGGTAGAGATAGCGCCGCCCGCTGGCCGAAAAGCGGGCATGGAAATCCGGTGGCGCAATCTCGGCCGCCAGAACCGAGATGGCAGCCGGGCGCAAATGGAAGTTGGTCGCGTCGCGCACCGTGGCCGGCGGCCAGTCGCGCTCGAGATCGACATGGGCGACCTGGCCCAGCGCATGCACGCCGGCATCGGTGCGTCCGGCGACGAACAGCGCGACGGGGTGGCCAGCGAATTGCTGGATCGCCTCCTCCATCGCCTGCTGCACCGACGGACCATTGTCCTGGCGCTGCCAGCCGACCAGGCCGCTGCCGTCATACTCGATGAGCAGCTTGTAGCGCGTCATGCGTCAGGATCCGAGCCGCGTCCCGCGCCGCAAGGCGAAGCCGCGCAGGAAAGCGTCTGCGTCGAGCGCTGCCTTACCGGCACGCTGAATGCGCGCGAGGCGCAGCGCTCCCCGGCCGCAAGCAATGGTCAGGCGATCGTCGAGCACCGTGCCCCCAGGGGCACCGCCGGTTCCGTCGACTGGGGCGGCCGCCAGCACCTTGAAGCGCTCGCCCGCATGCTCGAACCAGGCGCCCGGCGCCGGCGACAACGCACGCACGACACGCGCCAGCTCGCCAGCGGGGCGCGACCAATCGAGCCTGCCGTCCTCGCGCGTCAGCTTCGCCGCATAGGTGACGCCCGCGTCCGGCTGCGGCACCGCGACAATGCGGCCGGCGGCGAGTCCGTCGAGCGCCTGCACGACGAGGCGCGCGCCTGATGCGGCCAACAGATCGTGCAGTTCGCCGCCGGTCATCGCCGGTCCGATCGGCGTCTCGGCGGCGCCCAGCATCGGGCCGGTGTCGAGCCCCTCCTCCATCTGCATGATGGTGACGCCGGTTTTCGCGTCGCCCGCCATGATCGCGCGCTGGATCGGCGCCGCGCCCCGCCAGCGCGGCAGCAGTGAGGCGTGTACGTTGAGGCAGCCGAGGCGGGGTGCCTCGAGCATGGGCTTGGGCAGGATCAGACCATAGGCAGCAACAACGGCCGCGTCGAGATCAAGCGAAGCGAAGGCGTCATGCTCGGCCGGATCCCGGAGGCGCGCCGGCGTGCGCACGTTCAGGCCATGCGCTTCGGCCCAGGCTTGCACGGGCGACAGCTGCGGCTTCTTGCCGCGGCCAGCCGGCCGCGGCGGCTGGCAGTAGACGGCGGGCACGGCGTGGCCGGCCGAGACGAGCGCGGCGAGCGATGGCACGGCGAAGTCGGGTGTTCCCATGAAGGCCAGCCGCAGCGCCATCGAGCGCCTCCGGCCCGGCCTAGAGCGCCGTGCCGGCCGCGACCGTCGCTGGCTGCGCCGGGGTCTTGTTCTTCTTGGCCTTGAGCAGCTTGCGCAAGATGATGTTGCGCTTGAGCGCGGAGATGTGGTCGACGAACAGCACGCCGTCCAAGTGATCCATCTCGTGCTGGATGCACGTGGCGAGCAATCCCTTGGCTTCGATCTCGCGGATCTCGTTCTCGTGGTCGAGATAGCGGATGCGCACCTCGGCCGGGCGGACCACGTCGGCGTAGTGCTCGGGCAGCGAGAGACAGCCCTCCTCGTAGGTCGCGTCGTGGTCGGAAGCCCAGACGATCTCGGGGTTTGCCATGCGCAGCGGCTGGGGCGGCTCATCCTTGCGGGCAATGTCGACGACGATGATGCGCACGGGATGCCCGACCTGCGGCGCCGCCAGGCCGATGCCGGGTGCCGCGTACATGGTCTCGAGCATGTCGTCCATCAGGCGCCGAGTCTCGGCGTCGACCCGCTCGACGCGCCGGCATTTTAGTTTCAGCCGCGGATCGGGCGCGACGATGATGGGCAGCTTGGCCATACGCGAAAAAATCCAGGATTTCAGCGCCTCTTAGGTAGGCGCGGCGCGTCGTCCAGTCAAGCGCATCGGACCGTCCAACGAGCTCGGTCGTGCGGGAAGGCGTCGATCCGTGATAGCTTGCCCATGGCCATGGATCCGCTCCTGATCGTCCTCCTGATCGTCACACTGGCAGCCCTCGCAGGCGTCGGCGTGGCGCTTCGCCGCGGCAATGGCGACACGGCCGGGATCGGCCAGGCGGCGCGCGAACTGGCCCAGGGACAAGCGCAGCTCGAAGGCCGGCTCGAGCAGATGGCGGTCGCCGAAGCGGCCGCCCAGGCACGGCTCGCCGAGCACATGCAGGCCCAGGAGCGCCAGCTTGCGCGCATGCTCGAGGAGCGTCTGGCCGAAGTCAGCCGCAAGCTGGGCGAGAGCCTGGACAAGGCGGGCACGCAGACCAACACGACGATCGACGGGCTGCGCGAGCGACTGGCGGTGATCGACGCCGCGCAGAAGAACATCACCGAGCTGTCGGCGCGCGTCGTGGCGCTGCAGGATATTCTCAGCAACAAGCAGGCGCGCGGCGCCTTCGGCGAGTTGCAGCTCGAGGACCTGGTGCGCGACGTGCTGCCGCCCTCGGCCTATTCCTTCCAGGCCGCCCTCGGCGACGGCCGCCGGGTCGACTGCCTCCTGCATCTGCCGAACCCGCCCGGCGCCATTGCGGTCGACGCCAAGTTCCCGCTCGAGAGCTATCGCGCGCTGATGGCGGCCGGCGACGACGCCCAGCGCGCGCTGGCGCGCAAGGCGCTCGGCGTCTCGCTGACCAAGCACATCAACGACATCGCCGACCGCTATATCGTGGCGGGCGAGACGGCGGAGTCCGCGCTCATGTTCCTGCCGAGCGAAGCGGTCTACGCCGAGCTCCACGCCAACCTCGCCGAGATCGTCGACGCCTCGCGGCGCAAGCGGGTGTGGATCGTGTCGCCGACCACCATGATGGCGACGCTGACGACGATCCGCGCCGTGCTCAAGGACGCACGTATGCGCGAGCAGGCACACCTGATCCAGGACGAGGTCCGCAAGCTGATGGAGGACGTCGCACGGCTCGACAAACGGACCGAAACCTTGCAGACCCATTTCGAGCAGGCGAGCAAGGATGTGCGCGAGATCCGCATCTCGGCCGAGAAGGTAACGAAGCGCGCCGAGAGCATCGAGCAGGTCGAGCTGGGCGGCGCGGTCGGAGCCGCCGGCGCGCCGATCGCGGCGCCGAGTGCCGCTGCCGAGCCGGTCGAGCTGTCGTTCGGGCGCACGCGCGCTGGCGGCGCCCAATAGGACAAAAATCATGGCCCGCACTCTGCTCCATGTCGGATGCGGTGCGCGGAATCCCGAGAAGGTGCCGCCGCCGTTTCGCGGCGCGGAGTGGCGCGAGATCCGCCTCGATATCGATCCCTCGGTCGAGCCCGACGTCGTCGCCTCGATCACGGCCATGCCCGAGGTCGCCGCCGACTCGATCGACGCGGTGGTGTGCGCGCACAGCCTGGAACACCTCTATGCTCATGAGGTGCCGCTCGCGCTTCGCGAGTTCCGGCGCGTGCTGCGCACCAGCGGCGTGCTGCTGGTCGTGGTTCCCGACCTGACCGAGGCCGCGGCACTCATCGCCAAGGGGCTTCCGGAGCACGTGCTCTACGAGGCCAAGGCCGGACCGATCACCGCCTATGACGTGGTGTTCGGCTATACCCGCGCGATTGCCAGAGGCGCCACCCAGATGGCGCACCGCTCGGGTTTCGTGCCGCGCCAATTGATGCGCGCGATGGAGGCGGCTGGTTTCGGCGGTAAGAAATGGATGCTGGCCCGCCACAATATCTGGGCCCTGGGTTTCAGGGCCGGCCGCCGGACGACGCGCCGGGGCTGCGTGCCTGCCTCTGATGGCAGGCGATCGGCCGTTTCCAGCCCGCGGCCCCGCCTTGCACCATCCGGAGGCACTGCCCTAGATTAGCTGCGCCGCCGTTTCGGGCGGCTTTCGCCGGCGTTTGCCTTCTCGCGATCCGCCGGGCGCAACGCGGATCGCGCATTTGATCACATCGGAGACGGCACTGGTCGGCGACAGTTCTACAAGCCCGGAGCGTGCAATTGCCGCCCGGGCTCGTGTAGACGGCTGAATACGGCCGGCCATGCTCGACGTCATCCTGCTCGGCGTCGCCGCCCTGATCGGCCTCGGCATCACCGGAGCGCTGTGGCCGCGCCTGCCACAGGCGAATGTCATCGTCTATGGCGGCAGCCTGATCGTTTCGGCCGTCCTCGCGGGGGCCGGCCTGCTCGACCAGCTGCGCCCGTCCTCCGGAGCCGTCGCCGCCCTCTCGCTGCCCATGGGCCTGCCGTGGGTCGAGGTGCATTTCCGCGTCGATCTGCTGTCCGGCTTCTTCGCCGTGCTGCTCAACTTCGCCGGCGCACTGATCAGCCTGTTCGCCCTCGGCTACGGCCGCCATGACGCCGAACCGCGGCGCGTGCTGCCATTCTATCCGGCCTACCTCGGCATGATGAATCTGGTGCTGGTCGCCGATGACGCGTTCGCCTTCCTGTTGAGCTGGGAAACGATGTCGATCGTCTCCTGGCTCCTGGTGCTCGCCAACCATCGCCAGGAGGGCAACGCCCGGGCCGCCTTCATCTACCTGCTGATGGCGAGCTTCGGTACGCTGGCGCTCCTATTTGCCTTCGGCCTGCTCGCCGGCGCCGAGGGCGGCTACAGCTTTGCCGCCATGCGCGCCGGCACGCCCGATGCGTGGGCCGCCGGCTTCGTCGTCATCCTGGCGCTGATCGGCGCTGGATCGAAAGCCGGTCTCGTGCCGCTCCACGTCTGGCTGCCCTTGGCCCACCCCGCGGCACCGAGCCACGTGTCCGCGCTGATGAGCGGCGTCATGACGAAGATCGCGATCTACGGCTTCATCCGCATCGTCTTCGACCTCGTCGGCGCGCCGCAACAATGGTGGTGGGGCGGCATGATCATGTGCGTCGGCGCGATCTCTGCCGTGCTCGGCATCCTCTACGCCCTGATGGAGCGCGACCTCAAGACGCTGCTCGCCTATTCGACCGTCGAGAATGTCGGCATCATCATGATCGGTTTGGGGCTGTCGCTCGCGTTTCGCGCCAGCGGCGTGCCCGAGTACGCCGCCCTGCCCTTCGTCGCTGCGCTGTTCCATGCGCTCAATCATGCGCTGTTCAAGAGTCTGCTCTTCTGTAGCGCGGGCGCTGTCCTGACGGCGACGGGAGTGCGCGACCTGGAGCGGCTCGGCGGCCTCATTCACCGCATGCCGCGGACGGCGGTCGTCGCCCTGGTCGGCTGCTTCGCGATCGCCGGCCTGCCCCCGCTCAACGGCTTCGCCTCGGAATGGATGATGTTCCAGGCCGTATTCACCAGCCCGAGCCTGCCGCAGCCCTTGCTCAAGCTCATCGTGCCGCTCGCCGGCGTGGCGTTGGTGCTGGCGGCGGCGCTCGCGGCCGCCTGCTTCGTGCGTCTCTACGGCGTGCTCTTCCTCAGCCGCCCTCGCACCGCGCAAGCTGCGGCTGCAAGCGAGGTGGAGCCGACCATGACTGTGGCGATGGGCTTGCTGGCGACGCTATGCCTGTGCCTCGGCGCTTTGCCGGCGCTCGCCGTCAAGCTGATCGATCCCCTCGCCGCCGCGATCGTCGGCGCCGGCCTGCCGTCGGGCGCGGGCTGGCTGTTCCTGGCGCCCGTGGTCGGCGAGCTCAATTCCTATAGCGGCATCATCGTGCTCGCCGTCATGACCGGCTTCGGCCTGCTGGTCGTGCTGCTCGCCCATCGGCTCGGCACCAGCCGGCTGCGCCGCTCGGCACCCTGGGATTGCGGCTTCCCGTCGAGCGATCCGGCGACGCAGTACAGCGCCTCGAGCTTCGCCCAGCCGCTGCGCCGCGTGTTCGCGACGGTCGTTTTTCGCGCGAACGAGACGGTCGACATGCCCGATCCGGGTGAAACCCGCGCCGCGAGCTTCAAGCTCGGCCTGTGGGACCCGGCCTGGCGGCTGATCTTCGACCCCTGCGCTCGCCTGATCGGCTTCCTCGCCGACCGTTTCAACGCCATGCAGTTCATGACCATCCGGCGCTACTTGTCCCTCATGTTCGCGGCGCTCATCGTTCTGCTGTTCGCCGTCGCGGCGACCGCCCAATGACGGCCGCGCTCCTGCAGGTCGCGCAGATCGCGCTGGTCGTGCTGCTGGCGCCGCTGATGACCGGCCTCGTGCGCCTGATCAAGGCGCGGCTGCTCGGGCGGCGCGGACCGCCGCTCCTCCAGCCCTACCGCGATCTGACGCGCCTCTTGCGCAAGGACGCCGTGCTTGCCGCCAATGCCTCCTGGCTGTTCCGGGCGGCACCATACTTCGTCTTCGCGCTGACCTGGCTCGCCGCCTCGCTGGTGCCGGGCGTCACCGCCGTCCTGGCTCTGGCACCCACCGCGGATCTGATCGCGCTGATCGCGATTCTCGCCAGCGCACGCTTCCTGCTGGCGCTCGCCGGCATGGATGTCGGCACGAGCTTCGGCGGTATCGGCTCCAGCCGCGAGATGCTGATCGCCGCACTCGCCGAGCCGGCCATGCTGATGGTGACCTTTACCGTGGCGCTGGTCGCCAAATCGACCTCGCTCAGCGAGATTGCGCGCTTCATCATCGGCGGCGGCGTCGGCCTCGAAGTATCGCTGGCGCTGGCGCTCATGGCTGTGCTGATGGTCGCGATCGCCGAGAACGGCCGCGTGCCGGTCGACAATCCGGCTACCCATCTCGAGCTCACCATGGTGCACGAGGCCATGGTGCTCGAATATTCCGGCCGTCATCTAGCGATGATCGAAGCGGCGAGCATGCTCAAGCTGCTCACCTACGCCTCGATGATCGCCTGCATCTTCGTGCCCTGGGGCATGGCGGTCGAAGCGACGCCACATGCGCTCCTGCTCGGCCTCGTGACCTACGTCGCCAAGCTTGCCGCCGCCGCCGTGCTGCTCGCCGTTTTCGAGACCTCGATCGCCAAGATGCGCGTGTTCCGCGTCGCCGAGTTCCTCGGCGGCGCGCTGATGCTGTCGCTGATCGCGACGATCGTGCGCCTGATGTCCGAGGGCCTGTGATGAGTCCAAGCCTGCTCGGCCAGCTCGACTACTCCGCCGCCCATCTGTTCTCGGCCATGGTGCTGCTGGGCAGCTTCGCCATGATCTACCAGCGGCGCATGGTCGGCATGTTCAATGCCTTCGCGTTCCAGGCCTTCGCTCTGGCGGCGGCAGCCGCCTGGCAGGCCTATATCCAGGAGGCGCATCATCTCTACGTCACGGCGGCGATGGCGCTGCTGCTCAAGGGCCTGCTCATTCCCTTCGCGCTCCGGGTCATTGTGCGCCGGCTCGATATTCACCGCTCCATCGAAGTCGTGATCGGCATTGGCGTGACGATGCTGGTGGGCATCGGCCTCGTCGCGCTGTCCGCGCTGCTGGTCATGCCGGTGACGGCCGGCGCCGCGGCAACGACGCGCGAGGACCTCGCGCTCGCCCTCTCCGTCGTGCTGATCGGGCTCCTGATCATGATCAGCCGGCGCAATGCCGTGACGCAGGTAATCGGCTTCATGTCGATGGAGAACGGCCTGATCCTCGCGGTGATCGGCGTGGCCGGCATGCCGCTGGTGGTCGAGATGAGCGTGGCGTTCGCCGTTCTGGTCGCCTTCATCATCTTCGGGCTGTTCTTCTTCCGGATCCGTGAGCGCTTCGACAGCCTCGACGTGCACTATCTGGAAACCTTCCGGGGCGAACGGCGATGAACGGGACGCTGGTCGATCCGATCCACGCCATACTCGGCCTGCCGCTGCTGGCCGCCGCCGCGCTCACCCTCATGCCGTCTCATCGCATGGCCGCCAAGGTGAACATTCTGGCCGCATTCGGCACGTTCCTCGCCACCACCCAGCTCTTCCTGCACCGGCCGGAGCCGACGGCCCTGGTGTTCATCGACGACTTCAACATCTATCTCGTCGTCCTGACTGCGTTCGTCGCGTTCACGTCGAGCATGTTCAGCGCCGACTACATCCAGCACGAAGTCGATATCGGCAAGCTGCCGCCGATCTATCTGCGCTTCTACTCGGCGATGTTCCAGCTTCTGACGTTCTCCATGCTGCTGGCGCTGGTCTCGAACAATCTCGGCTTGATGTGGGTCGCCGTCGAGGCGGCGACGCTCACCACTGTCGTGATGGTCAGCGTCTATCGCACGCGCGAGGCGATCGAGGCGGCCTGGAAATATTTCATCCTGGCGAGCGTCGGCATCGCGCTTGCGCTGTTCGGCACGATCCTGATCTATCTCGCCGCCCAGCCCGTCATGGGCCCGAGCCTCGAGGCGATGGCGTGGGCCGCGATCCTGCCGCACGCGCCACAGATGGCGCCCGAGCTGCTCAACCTCGCCTTCGTTTTCCTGTTGGTCGGCTACGGAACCAAGGTCGGGCTCTTTCCGCTTCATGCCTGGTTGCCGGACGCGCACTCGGAGGGCCCGACGCCGATCTCCGCCGTGCTGTCCGGCCTGCTGCTCAACGTGGCGCTCTATGCCGTCATCCGCTTCAAGATGCTGCTGGCCGCCAACGGCGCCGCGCTTTCGCCGGGACCGCTGATGATCGCCATCGGCCTCACCTCCCTGCTGTTCGCCGCGGTCATGCTTTATCGTCGGCGCGACATCAAGCGTCTGTTCGCCTACAGTTCGATCGAGCACATGGGCATCGTGACATTCGCCTTCGGCATGGGCGGCCCGCTCGCCAATTTCGCCGGCCTGCTGCACATGGCGATGCACAGCCTGACCAAGTCGGCGATCTTCTTCACGGTCGGCCACATTGCCCAGGTCAAAGGCACCCAGCGCATGAGTGAGATCGGCGGCCTGACGGCGAGCCATCCGTGGCTCGGCTGGACGTTCGTCATCGCCGTGCTCGCGATCGCCGGGTTGCCGCCCTTCGGCCTGTTCATGAGCGAATTCGTGCTCGTCACCTCGACATTTGCGCGCGCCCCGGCGCTCGCGATCCTTCTCGTTCTCGGCTTGCTCGTCGCGTTCGGCGCCATGGTCTTGCGCGTGCAGTCTCTCGCCTTCGGCGCAGTGGTCGGACCGACCGAGGGGAACACGGTACGGCTTCGCCTGTCCCTGTTGCCGATCCTCGTGCACCTCGGTCTCGTGCTGGCGGCCGGACTGTGGCTGCCCGCGCCGCTCGTCGCCTGGTTCCAGGCCGTGGCGCGGCAGCTCGGATAGGCCGGCGCCATGAACGACGTCCCCGGCCTGCACGCCTTCCTTGCCGAGCTCAGCCCGGTGGCTGGTCAGTTGCCATGGCCGCGTCACCACCTCGACCTCGCGGGCTGGCGCGTCCTGGCGCGACGGCTCGACGGCTCGACCTGGTCGCTGTTGGGCCTGTGGGGCGAACCCGCGACCATCCATGCAGCTTTCCGCGACGAGGTTGACGGCGCCGTTGCGGCCGTCAATCTCAACTGCCCGGAGCGGCGCTATCCGAGCCTGAGTGTCGCGCGACCCGCGGCAATCCGCCTCGAGCGTGCCGCGCGCGACCTGTTCGGCCTGATCGCGGACGGCGCGGTCGACGAACGGCCCTGGCTCGATCACGGGCGGTGGCGCGAGGACCACCCGCTGGCGCGGCCGCGCCTGCCGGGCGAAGCCGCGCCGGCCAAGGCCGTCGACGCACTCGACTACCCCTTCCTTCCGGTCGACGGAGATGGCCTGCACCAGATCCCGGTCGGACCCGTTCATGCCGGGATCATCGAGCCGGGCCATTTCCGCTTCCATGCCAACGGCGAGACCGTGGTGCGCCTGGAGGAACGACTCGGCTACGTCCACAAGGGCGTCGAGAAACTGATGCAGGGCAAGTCGGCGGGCGACGCGATCAAGGTTGCGGCACGGCTGTCGGGTGACAGCTCGGTGGCTCTCGGCCTCGGCTTCGCGCGCGCGGCCGAGGCTGCGACCCTCACCGAGGTGCCGGCACGCGCCCACTGGCTGCGCGCGCTCATGGCCGAGCTGGAGCGCATGGCCAATCACTTCGGCGATATCGGCGCGATCTGCAACGACGCATCCTTTACCTTCATCCACGCCCATTGCAGCGCCATGCGCGAGGCGGTGCTCCGGTCCGCCGCTTCGTGCTTCGGCCACCGCCTGATGATGGATTGCGTCGTGCCCGGCGGCGTCGCGGCGGATTTGACCTCTGGCGGCACAGCCGAACTGGCGCGGCTGGTCAACGATCTGGCGCAGCGCTTCGAGTACGTGATGCGCATCTACGACGCCAAGGCGTCGCTGCTCGATCGCACGCTCGGCACCGGCGTGACCCTGGGCGAGCTGGTGCATCGCTTCGGTGCCGGCGGCTATGTCGGCCGAGCTGCGGGGCGCAGCTTCGATGCACGGCGCAACCCAGGTTATCCGCCCTATGACGAGCTCGATTTCGACGTGCCGACCATGACCGAGGCGGATGTCCATGCCCGGCTGTGGATCCGCGTCGAGGAGATCCGGCAGAGCCTGAAGATCGTCCGCCAGATCCTCGCCCATCTGCCCATGGGGCCGGTGCAGGCGCCGCTGCGCGCGCGGGCCGGCGAAGGCATGGCGCTCATCGAAGCGTTTCGCGGCGAGTGCCTGACCTATGTCAGGCTCGACGTCACCGGGCATGTCGAGCGCGCCCACCAGCGCGACGCGTCGTGGTTTCACTGGCCGCTCCTGGAGTCCGCCGTGCTCGGCAACATCGTCGCCGACTTTCCGTTATGCAATAAGTCCATCAATGGCTCATATTCGGGTCATGATCTGTAAGCGCCGACCATGCTCAAGCTGATCGCCAAGACCCTGATGCAGGGACCGATGACGATCGACGCGCCGGTCAAATCCGATGCCGCGATCGAGGAGCTGGGTCGCGCCGTCGAGCGGGCGACGCGCCGGCGGCTCGGCCGCAGCCTGATGATCCGCGAGGTCGATGCCGGCTCGTGCAATGGCTGCGAGCTCGAGATCCACGCGCTCAACAACCCGATCTACGACATCGAGCGTTTCGGCATCCGCTTTGTCGCCTCGCCGCGGCACGCCGACGTGCTGATGGTGACGGGTCCCGTGACAACCAACATGGCCGAGGCGCTCAAGCGCACCTATGACGCCACGCCCGATCCCAAATGGGTGGTCGCGATCGGCGACTGTGCCTTCGACGCGGGCGTGTTCGCCGGCAGTTATGCCGTGGTCGGCGGCGTTTCGGCCGTCGTGCCGGTCGACCTGCATATCAAGGGTTGCCCGCCCACACCGTCGCAAATGCTCCAGGGGCTGCTCGCCCTGCTCGACCGGGCCGACGCGTCCACGGTGGCACGCTGATGCCGAGAGCGGCCGTCATGGCATCGACGGCGGCCGTTGCCGCGGTCCTGGTTGCATGGGGTGGACCGGCATCGGCACAGCAGCGCGGACCCGCCTCGGACTGCCAGCGCCTGCCCGGCGGCAATGCGCCCATGCAACGCCTCGCCGGCCTGACGACGCCGCTTGCGGTGCGCAGCCTGGAGCTGACCTATTTCGGCAAGCGCCTCGCCGATTTCACGGGCAAGGATTTCGACGAGCTGAAGCAGATCTATCCGGCGTGCAATCCCAACGACAAGGGAGGGGCAGAGACCGTCGACCGCTTCCAGGCGGTCGTTCTGGCGGCTCAGAAGAACCGACAGGACACGGCGGACTGGATCGAGAAAGTGAAGTTCGAGGCGGGCGGCCTGCCGGCGACACGGGACGGCATCGTCCGCATTACCGTGCTGTGGTACGAGATGGAGCAGAAGATCCCCGATCTCATGCCGGCCGACGCCGAGGACCTACAGAGGTATCTGTCGCGACGCATGAACGAGCTCTACGCCAAGGCCCCGGCGCGCCGCGCGGGCGAGGAACTGGCGCCAGTGGTCAGGCCGCCGGCGGCCGCGATCGAGATCAAGCCCGCGCCGGATGCCCAGCCGGCCCAGCCGCCGGCCCGATAGACGTCGTTCGCCGGATGCTCAGACCGAGCGGCGCGCCTTGAGCGCGGCGGCCAGCGTGCCGTCGTCGAGATAGTCGAGCTCGCCGCCGACCGGCACGCCGTGGGCGAGGCGCGAGACGGCGATGCCCGAGCCGGCGAGCCGGTCCGTCACGTAGTGCGCCGTGGTCTGGCCGTCGACCGTGGCGTTCAGCGCCAGGATGATCTCGCGCACCTCGCCGCCGCGCGCGCGCGCGACCAGCGCGGCGATATTGAGATCGTCCGGCCCGACGCCGTCGAGCGCGCTCAACGTGCCGCCCAGCACATGGTAGCGGCCGCGGAACACGGCGGCACGCTCGAGTGCCCAGAGATCGGCGACGTCCTCGACGACGCAGAGCACGCTGCGGTCGCGCCGCTCGTCGGTACAGATGCCGCACGGATCGGCGACGTCGAGATTGCCGCAGGTTGCGCACGGCTTGATCTGTCGCGCCGCCTCGGCCAGCGTCTCGGCGAGCGGCAGCATCAGCCCGTCGCGCTTCTTGAGCAGATGAAGCGCCGCACGGCGCGCCGAGCGCGGTCCGAGGCCGGGCAGCCGCGCCAAGAGGCCGATCAGACGGTCGATCGCGCCGGGGGTCATCCCTGACGTCATGCCGCCACCCGCGACGCAGGGATGCTCAGAACGGCAGCTTGAGTCCCGGCGGCAGATTGAGCCCGCCGGTCAACTTGGCCATTTCCGCGGCGACATGGGCCTCGACCTTCGCCTTGGCATCGTTCGCCGCGGCGAGAATCAGATCCTCCAGGACTTCCACGTCCTTGGGATCGACCAGCGACGGATCGATCTTGACCTTACGCATGTCGCCCTTGCCGTTGAGCGTCACCTGCACCATGCCGCCGCCCGCCGCCCCGGTCACTTCGATCTGGTCGAGCTTGGCCTGCATCTCGGCCATCTTGGCCTGCATCTGCTGGGCCTGCTTCATCATCTGACCGAGATTCTTCATCGACTTTCGTCTCCATCGGGCAACTCGGAATCGCTATCGAAAACCAGATCGGCAGCAGAATCGCCGGCCGGACCGGTATCGCCCGGCGTCGGCCGCGCCTCCTCGGCAACGCCGGCGCCTTCGGCCGGCGCAGCGGCCAATGGCTGGTTGAGGTCGCGAATCGCGGTGATGGCGGCGCCGGGAAAGGCGTCCAGCACGGCGCGCACGAGGGGATGCTCGGCCGCCTGATCGAGCCGCTTCGCCGACGCGGCACGGCGCTGCTCGGCCAGCGTCGGCGCGCCCTCCGTTTGCGAAACAGCGACGACCCAGCGCCGGCCCGTCCACTGCGTCAGCAGCAGGCCGACCCGGTTGGCGAGATCGGCCGGCGCGCCCGCGGGACGGAATTCGATCCGCCCGGGTTCGAAGGCGACGAGATGAACGTTGTTGAGAAGGCGCGTGCGCAGCTCGGATTCCCGGCGCGCCTCGAACAGCGCCACGACCTGCTCGAAGGTCTGCGGATCGGCCGGCGCCGCCTCCGTCCTGGCTTCTGCGCTTGGCCGCGCATCGAGCTCGGCGCGCGGTGCACCGGCGAGTGCCGTCCCGCCGGAACCGATCGAGGGGCCGACCGCCGCGCTTGCGCGCGGATGCGGCGCAGCCGACACGCCGCTGCCATTGCCGCCGCCGGCGGTCGCCGGCGATCCACCATCGGCGCGCAACGCCCGCACGAGGTCGCCCGGGGTGGGCAGATCGGCGGCATAGGCGAGTCTGACGATCAGCATCTCGAGGGCGGCGAGCGGCTGCGGCGCCTGCTGAACTTCGCCCAGGCCCTTGAGCAGCATCTGCCAGGCGCGCGTCAGGTTGGCGATCGACAGGCGCTGCGCCATGTCGCCGCCGCGCTTGATCTCCGTCTCCGATGCGCCCGCCGCGTGATCGGAGGTCGCCTCGGGCGCCAGCTTCACGCGGGTCAGCCAGTGCGCGAGCTCGAGCAGGTCCTGAACGAGCACGATCGGATCAGCGCCCGCGCGGTAGAGCTCGCCGACCCTCGCCAGCGCCGCGGCGACGTCGCCGCGCATCAGCGCCTCGAACAGCTCGAAGGTTTCGCCGCGGTCGGCGAGGCCGAGCATGTCGCGCGTCTGCTGGGCACTGACGGCGCCGCCGCCGAGCGCAATCGCCTGATCGAGGATGGACAGACCATCGCGCGCCGAGCCGTCGGCGGCGTAGGCGATCAGCTCGATGGCACCCGGCTCGACCGTCGCCCCTTCCTTCGCCGCGACGTCGGTGAATAGCTTGGCCAGCTCGTCGCGCTCGATCCGCCGCAGATCGAAGCGCTGGCAGCGCGACAGCACGGTGACCGGCACCTTGCGGATCTCGGTGGTGGCGAAGATGAATTTCACATGCTCCGGCGGCTCCTCCAGTGTCTTCAGCAGCGCGTTGAAGGCGTTGCGCGACAGCATGTGCACTTCGTCGATGATGTAGATCTTGTAGCGCGCCACGACGGGCTTGTAGCGCACGCCCTCGATCACCTCGCGAATGTCGTCGACGCCGGTGCGGCTTGCGGCATCCATCTCGATGACGTCGACATGGCGGTCCTCGGCGATGGCGCGACAATTCTCGCACACGCCGCAGGGCTGGATGGTCGGGCCGCCCTTGCCGTCCGTCCCGATGCAGTTGAGCGCCCGCGCGATGATGCGTGCCGTCGTCGTCTTGCCAACGCCGCGCACGCCGGTCAACACGAAGGCGTGCGCGAGGCGGCCTTGCGCGATCGCGTTCGACAGCGTGCGGACCATCGCGTCCTGGCCGACCAGACCGGCGAAATCCTGCGGTCGATACTTGCGGGCAAGGACCCGATAGGGCGACGTACCGGTGTCTGCTTGCATCGGGCCCAGCTGGATGCTCGGTTCTTGGAAAGGTGGGAGACTGGACGGACGACCCAGGCCGAAACTCGTTACGGCTGCTTCCTTCCGGACCTGACCGGGTTGGCGAGGGACCTGTCCGCCGCCAGCCTCCCGTCGTCACTATATCAGCTTTCACTTGGAGCCGTACAAGAGGCGGGCAACTGGGACCCGCTGTCTCAGCGGGCGTTCGCGGAGGTGACAGGACGGGCCGGTCCGTCTATAGGGTTGCACGATGATTCGCATGAATTTCTACGCTGGCGGCGCGCTCGACCGCATGGCCGGCCGGCGCGACGATCAGACGTGGTTCGATGGGCTGCTGGCCGAGCCGCGCACGCGCATCCTGCCGGTCTGGCGCAGCCACAACCTGATCGTCGAGCACGACCCGCCGCAGGCGGTCTTCATCGAACGGGCCGAAGCGGACGCCCTGCTGCTGCAAGCCCGTGCCGTGGCGCTGCTCGGCGTCGTCGATGCGATCGCCCATGTCGCCGTTGACCTGTCGCATCTCGAGGAGGAGGTCGTACGCGGCCATGTCGGTGCCCGCGGCAGCTTCGTGGATCTGCGCCGCGTCGGGCCGTTGATCGATCGCCAGCACGGCTCGCTGCTGGCCTACGCGCGCGGCCTGATGCACTGGCACGCCCGCCATGGCTTCTGCGGCGCATGCGGTGCGCCGACCCGCGTCGTCCAGGCCGGCCATGTCCGCGAGTGCACCAATCCGGACTGCAAGGCCCAGCATTTCCCGCGCACCGATCCGGCGGTCATCATGCTGATCGAGGACCGCGACGGACCAGACGGACCGCGCTGCCTGCTCGGCCGACAGAAGATCTGGCCGCCGGGCATGCATTCGACGCTGGCGGGCTTCGTCGAGCCGGGCGAAAGCCTGGAAGAGGCCGTCGCGCGCGAGGTCTACGAGGAGGTCGGCATCCGTGTCGAGGACGTGCGCTACCACTCCTCGCAACCCTGGCCGTTCCCCGCCTCGATCATGCTGGGGTTCTATGGCCGCGCCGCGAGCACGGAGATCCGCGTCAACACCGATGAGCTGGAGAATGCCTTCTGGGCGACCAAGGCGGACATTGCCCGCTTCCCCGAGCGCGGCTTGTTCCTGCCCCGCGCCGATTCGATCGCACGTCGGCTGATCGAGGATTGGCTGGCCGGCGCCTGATTCCGAAGGCTAATCCTCGGCCGGCTGTTCCTGAGGCTGCTCCATCGGATCGGCCTCGAGCTGGTTCTGGCTGTCGTCGACCTGCTCGACCTTGATCGACGCCGATTCGCGGCGAACCTGCTCGGGAAACGATATCGCGATGGCGGGAAAGACAATGATCAGCGCCACCGCGACGATCTGCAGGATCATGAATTCGAACATGCCCCTGTAGATCGTCGCGAGCGACCATTCCTTGACGACCTGCTTGAGGTAGTAGGCCGACATCGCCACGGGCGGTGACAGATAGGCCGTCTGCAGCGTGACCGCAACCACGGCACCGAACCAGACCATGACGAAGTCCGGCGAAATGTCGAGCGACACGCTGATGTGCGGCATCAACGCGCTGATGATCGGATAGAAGATCGGCAGGAACACGAGGATGATCGCAGGCCACTCGAAAGGCCAGCCAAGCAGGAATACGAGCACAATCACCGCGAGCAGCAGCAGGACCGGCGGCAGCGGCAGGGCGAGCATGGTCTCGGTCAGCCAGTTGGCCCCGCCCAGCCGCGAGAAGACTGCACCGAATATGTTCGACGTCATAGCCAGCAGCAGCACCATGCTCGACGTCGCCGTGGTCGCCAGCACCGAGCGCTTGAGGCCGGCGTAGCTGAGCTTGCCGTAGGCGGCGGCGAGGATCAGCGCGCCCAGCGCGCCGATCGCCGCGGCCTCCGTCGGCGTCGCCAGACCGGCGATGATCGAGCCCAGCGTCGCCGCGATCAGGCCGGCAAGCGGCACGACACCATAAACCAGCTCCTTGACGATCACCCACGGATCGCGCACCCGCTCCTCGGGCGGCACGGGCGGCCCGAGCGCGGGGTTGAGATAGGAGCGACCGAGCAGGTAGACGACATAGAGGCCGGCGAGCAGGAAGCCCGGCCCGAATGCCGCCGAATAGAGCTCGGCGACCGAGACGCCGAGCACCGGTCCCATGACGATCAGCATGACCGAAGGCGGAATCAGGATGCCCAGCGTGCCGCCGGCCGTGATGGCGCCCGCCGAAAGCCGCCCGTCATATCCGGACCGGATCATCATCGGGCTCGCCATGATGCCGAGCACGGTCACCGCGGCGCCGACGATGCCGGTCGCCATGGCGAAAACGGTCGAAGTCAGGATCACCACGACGTAGAGGGAGCCGCGGATCGGTGCCAGCAGGTCGCGGAAGGCGCGGAACAATCGTTCCATCATGCCCGCCTGCTCGGTGATGAACCCCATGAACACGAAGAGCGGCACGGCGGCCAGCAACTCTTCCTTCATGAGCCCGATCGTCTGGAAATAGGCGAGATCGAAGACCGTGCGTCCCAGCCCGACGTAGCCGAAGCTGAACGCCAGGAACAGCATGGTGAAGCTGATCGGGAAGCCGATGAAGATGGCGCCGAGCAGGACGACCAGCATGATCAGGCCGAGCGCGGTGGAGAAATCCAAGGTCTAGACCTCCACCTTCTCTTTGTGCTCGAGCTCGAGGCCCGTGCGCGCCGCATAGAGGCTCTTGATCGTCTCCGAGACGCCTTGGATGAGCAGCAGAGCGCAGGTCGCCGGGATCACCATCTTGAAAGGCCACAAGATCGGCCGCCATGGCGTCTGCTCCGAGGTTTCTCCGATCTGAAAGGCGTACCAGCCTTCCTCCCAACCGATCGCCAAGAACACGATGAGTGACGGAAAGAAAAAGACGACATAGGCCACGGAGTCGATCACGGCGCGGGTCCTGATCGACCATTGCTCGAAAAAGAAGTCGGTGCGGATGTGCGCGCCCTTGTGCAGCGCGTAGGCCGCGCCGAGCATGAAGATCGCGCCGTACAGCATGTACGTCACGTCGTAGACCCAGATGGTCGGCGCGCTGAACAGGTAACGCGCGAACACCTCGTAGCTGACCGCGAAAACCATGGGGACGTTGAGCCACGCCACCCAGACGCCGCTGGCGTCGGTGAACCGGTCGATCTTTCGGGTGATCGCGATGAGGGTCGGCGACAGCGCCATAGAACCCCGGCCTTCAGCAGCAACCGGCAGCGGAGCGGCGACCCTGCGCTCCGCTGCCCAGCCGCAGCTCGCTCAGTTGCTCTTGGCCGGAGCAGCCCGCTTTTCGGGCCAATAGTAGTTGGCCGCGAAGGAGTAGGGCGGGAACATGAAGCGCTTGGCCGGCACTACCTTGGAGGCGTAGGCGCGCTGCGATTCGAGCACCTTCTTGAAGAACGGGTTCTTGGCCGACTCTTCCTTGGCGATCTCGTCCCACGCCTTGAAGAAGGCGGTCAGGATCTCCGGCGGTGTGCGCAGGATCTGCGTGCCGTGCTTGGTGCGCATCTCCTCGATCGCATCGGCGTTCTGATGCTGCCACTTGACCCACCAGCGCAGGAAGGTTTCCGACGTCGCCGAGCGGATCGCCTCTTGCTGCTGCGGCTTGAGGCTCGCCCACACCTCGGAATTGATCATCAGCTCGCCGATCGACGAGCTCTCATGCATGCCCGGCGTGTAGTGGTACTTCCAGACCTGCGGCAGGCCGAGCTTGAGATCCTCGACGCCACCGACCCATTCGGCGCAGTCGATCACGCCGCGCTGCGCGGCCGGCACGATTTCGCCGCCGGGCAAGTTGACCGTCTGCATGCCCATGCGCTGATAGATCTCGGCCACGATGCCGGTCTGCCGGCACTTCAGGCCCTTGAAGTCCTCGAGGTTCTTGATCGGCCGCTTGAACCAGCCGAGCGCCTGGGGGCTCGCCGGCAGGATCGGGAACACGACGAGGTTGAGCTTGAGCTCCTTCTGGTAGAACTCCCACCACAGGTCGAGACCGCCGCCCTCGTACAGCCACCCCATGTAGTCCATGTGATCCATGCCGGCGATGCCGGCCGGCGTGGCAGAGAACAGCGTCGCCGCCTTGTTCTTGCCGACCCAGTAGTAGGCGATCGCATGGGCACCATCGATCACCTTCTTGTGGGTGGCGTCGAGCACTTCGAAGGGCGGCACGATCTGACCGGCCGCGAGGGCCTCGATCTTGAGTTCGCCGCCGGTCAGCTTGTCGACCCGTTCGGCGAAGAATCGGAAATTGTCCTGCAGCGTCAGGCTGGCCGGCCAGGTCGACTGCATTTTCAAGGTCCGTGACTGTTGCGCGTCGGCCTGGCTCGAGAAACCAAGCGCCGCGACGAGCGCGGCCAGCGCGGACATGGTTTTGAACACAATTCGCATTTGTGCGCTCCCCTTGTTGGCCGCGATGGCGGCGCCGTTCGGAATGTCTTAATTGGCCGCTTAGGCGGCCAAGTATCGTACATGATTTATCCCGGCTGCCACCCATTATTGCGGGCGGACCATCCCAACCCCCCGGAAGCCGTTGCCCAAAATGAAGGCAAAAAAGGATGCTGCCCCGCGCGCCATGCGCACGGCAGGCTGGCCATCCTCCGATACGGGCCGGATCGACGAGGGGCGCGCTCAGGCCGCCCGCGCGTCCTTCACCACAAGAAGCTCGGTCAGGTGCCGCGCAATGGCGCGCATGCCGAAGCGCCCGGCCTTCGCCTCGGCTTCGGGGTTGTAGTTGGTATTGGTGTTGACGTCATAGGTGAAGGGCCGGCCCGTTGGATCGACGATGAATTCGATTCCGGCGATACCGATGCCGTTGGCGGCGAGGAAGCGCTCATAGGCGGGCACGAGCGGACTGGCGAAACCGTCGATGATGCGGAAGCGCTCGGGCGGTGCGCTCGCAGGGCTGACATCCGCCATGCCGGCGGCGTCGACATTGCAGGCATCGGCCGGGCAGAGCTGGAACCCCTGACTGGTGTCGACGCGGACGGCATAGAGGAAGCGCCCGCCAACGAACTCGACGCGGGTGATGAAGGGCTCGGGAGGCTTGATGTAACGCTGCACCAGCGTGATGCCGTCGACCGGCTGCTCGAAGGCGTCACCGGCGAGATATTCATCGAGGCCCGCGCGGCTGAGGAACAACCGCACACCGAGACCCTTGCCGCCGCGGTTGTGCTTGAGGATGACGGGGTAGCCCAGTCGTTCGGCGGCCGGCGCGACGTGCTCCTTGCCGATCGTGGCGATGGTCGCCGGCGTCTCGATGCCGTGCCTCGCCAGCGCCTGATATTGCGCGACCTTGCTGATCTCGAGCTGGAGCGCGCGGCCGCCATTGACCACGGTCCGGCCGTGACGTTCGAGCCAAGCCAGGACCGCTCCGGTGTACTCCGCGGCATAGCGATGATCGCGCGTGTGCGACGAGGCGCTCATGCGGTTGTAGTAGACGCCGTCCGGCGGAGCGCCGGACAAGTCCACGGTGCCGCGATCGAGGAACCATTCCTCAATCGGCGTGCCGAGCTCGGCAAAGGCCGTGCGCAGCGGCACAACCCATTCATTGTTTTCGTGAATGACATGAACTTTGGCCATGGCGGGCATCCTATGGGTGATGATATACATGGAACATATGTTATTGCTGGCTAATTACACAAGAATAATTTATATAATATAAAAATACGTATCTATTGTGTTAATTTGGCCGTTGGCTCCGCCGGTCGGGGTGTGAGACGTCCCCTCAGTCGGAGTCGTTGGCGACCGTATAGCTCTTGGGAATCAGGCCGCGGGTGGCAAGCATGGCCCTGTCCGCGCCGACCTTGCCCACCCATTGGACAAGAGCGTCGGAGACCGGCGGCCGCGCATAGATCAACTCGAGCAGGGCCGCATCATCGCGGCGCTCGCACCAATATCGGCATGCCAGCATGCCGCCGCTTTCGGCAATCACGCGGGCGTTCGCCACGAACTCCATCCTGCGACGCTGCCGCAGGACGATTCGGAGCTCGAGATTCTCGTCGATGGCCGGCGGCAACCGTACGGGCCCGAACAGCAGGCCGGTCGTCGATATCTTGCTGAGCCCGTAGCCTTGACCGCGCCACACGACGCAGTCCATGGCCAAACTCCCGGTCGTCATGCCGCCCCCGAAGTGACGACGTCGCCTGCATCGGCGACAGAGAGGCCATCATGGACAGTCGCGGGTTAAGGCGGGGTTAACGTCGACGGCGGCCGGCGCGGCCCAGAGGGATTGCACCCGCTGCACCACGCGAACCGACCATCTGGGGCGTTTCACGGCTTGCGGCCTTCTTTCAATCTCAACGGACCGCATCGCGCGTAACTGCGATGCATCGGGAGCCCTCGCCCCGCTCGCACAAAGAGGGTCTCAACGGACGATTGGTTCCTTTGACAAACCCGCCATGCTGTAATCGATCGGCTTTCAGGCTGGAATTTGCGACGACACCATGACCGAGACCGCCAAACGACCCCTTCGCATCGGAAGCATCGATGCGCTGCTACCACCCGAAATGGCCCTGGCGTGCGAAGCGGCAGGCGCAACCAAAGCCGCGCGGGATGAGATCGGGCTCATTGTCCTGGGGCTTCTCGCCGGCGCGTTCATTGCGTTCGGTGCGGTGTTCATGACGGTGGTGACGACCGGATCGGGCGAACTCCCTTGGGGCGTATCGCGCCTTCTTGCCGGTTTGGTCTTCTCGCTTGGCCTCATTCTGGTCATCGTCGGAGGCGCCGAGCTTTTCACCGGCGACTCGCTGATGATCGTTGCCTGCGCGAGCCAACGCATCACCCTACGATCGCTGCTTCGCGCATGGTTCCTGGTCTATGTCGGCAACATCGTCGGCGCGATCGGCACGGCCGCGCTGGTGTTCCTATCCGGGCAACACGGCCTCAGCGGGGGTGCCGTTGGCAAGACCGCACTGACAATCGCCTCCGCCAAGGCGGTCCTGCCGACGGTTGAACTGTTCTTCCTCGCTGTGCTCTGCAACGTACTGGTCTGCCTCGCGGTCTGGATGTCGTTCGGAGCCCGCAGCGTCGCCGACAAGGTCCTGGTCATCGTTCCGCCCATCACGGCATTTGTCGCCGCAGGATTCGAGCACTCGATCGCCAATCTCTATTTCCTGCCCTACGGGCTGGCAATCAAGGCGTGGGCGGGAGCGGAGTTTTGGGCGGCGATCGGCCAAAGCACGGCGGACTATCCAGCGCTCACCGCAGGCGGAGCATTCCACAACATCGTGGTTTCGACGCTCGGGAACCTCGTCGGCGGAAGCCTGATGGTCGGCGCGGTCTACTGGTTCGTCTATCTGCGCCGAGCTTAGGGTGCCATCGCTTCACGTCGAAGCGACGCTTCAACGTGACACACGATCTGCTTGCTGACCTGTTGAGGCCGGCCGTGGCCGCCCCGCCTTGAATCGTTGCGCGATTCGGCGCGACGCGTGAACGGCCTCATCGCATCCAGCTCGATGTGAAACGGCCAGTTTCAGCATGTCCGGCCGGGCCGATGCTCAGTCGTCGGCAGCCGCGTTGGCGCGACGGAAGGGGCTTTGCGGGTACACGCCCAGGATGTTCAGCTCGCGGCTGAAGAATTTGAGTTCTTCGAGGGCGAGCTGCATCGGCCGATCGTTCGGATGCCCCTCGGCGTCGACATAGAACTGTGCCGCCTCGAAATGTCCGCCGACCATGTAGCTCTCGAGCTTGGTCAGGTTGACGCCGTTGGTGGCGAATCCGCCGAGCGCCTTGTAGAGGGCGGCCGGCACGCTGCGCACGCGGAACACGAACGTCGTCATGACCGGGCCGCTGCCCGGCCGCGGCAGCTTCGCCTGGCGCGACAGCACGAGGAAGCGTGTCGTGTTGTGCTCGGCATCCTCGATGTTCTTCCGGAGCGAGACCAGGCCGTAGATTTGCCCGGCCAGCTCCGACGCGATCGCCGCCACGGTCGGATCGCCGCGGCGCGCCACCTCGGCCGCGGCCCCCGCCGTGTCGGGATAGACGACGGGCTTGAGCTTGAGCGCGCGGATCAGCTTGCGGCACTGCGGCAGCGCGTGGATATGGCTCATCACCGTGCGGATCGTCTTGAGCGTGGCACCCCTGGGTGCCAGCAGATGGTGATTCACGCTCTCGAAGTGCTCGCCAATGATGTGCAGGCCCGAGTGCGGCATCAGGTGATGCACGTCGGCGACGCGGCCCGCGACGGAGTTGTCGACCGGGATCATGCCGAGCCGTGCGCGGTTCGACTGCACGGCGAGAAAAGCATCCTCGAAAGTCGCGCACGGCAAGGTGGTCATGCCCGGAAACGCCGCGCGGCACGCCATATCGGAATAGGCGCCCGGCGCACCCTGGAAGGCGATCGCCCGGTCGGGCGAAACCTTGCGTGCGAAACGGCGCGCGGATCGGACAGTGCGGCGAGACGGCATGGTCTGAGCTTATGTGCGGAGATAAAGGCTAGCGCGCGCGCTGCGGCGCCAGGAGCTCGCGGGCGCGCGCGAGGTCGGCGGGAGTATCGACACCGAGCGGAACCGTGTCAACGAGCGCCACGTCGATCCGCATGCCGTCCTCGAGCGCGCGCAGCTGCTCCAGCCGCTCGCGCTTCTCGAGCGGCGCCTGCGGCAGGCCGACGAAGCGCGCCAGCGCCGCGCGACGATAGGCGTAAAGCCCGATGTGATGATAGTGAGGTCCGGGCCCGCCCGGCGCGGTCAGCCGCGTAAAGTAGAGCGCGCGCCCGATCGTGGCGCCCGGCTTGAGCGCGATCACCGCCTTCACGACATTGGGATCGTGACGTTCGGTCTCGTCCTTGATTTCGGTCGCGATGGTCGCGATGTCGACGCCGTCCTCGACAAGCGGCGCGAAGGCGCGGCGGATGGCGGCGGGCTCGATGGTCGGCAGATCGCCTTGGATGTTGATGATGGCGTCATGGCGCTGTTGGGCATCGACCCGTTGGATCGCTTCGAAGATTCGGTCCGAACCGGTCGGATGGTCGGCCAGCGTCAGGATGGCCGTCCCGCCGACCGCCTCGATGGCGCGTGCGATCGGCTGGTCGCCGCAAGCGACCAGGACCGGGCCGATGTCCGCCTCGATGGCGCGCCGCCAGACATGGACGATCATCGGTTCGCCGTGAATATCGGCGAGCGGCTTGCTGGGCAGCCTGGTCGCGGCGAGCCGGGAGGGAATGACCACGATGGGGTTCGCGGGAGCGCCCATGGAACGTCCTGGTCTGGCAGTCTGCGACAATTCGACGCGCGGGGATGGGTGGCCAGTGGTCACGCAGACGGCGACCGCGCGCCCGCGACGGGGCTTTCTTATAGCGCCCGTCGAAGCCCGAAGAAAACTGCCTTTTCCGGACCTTACCTCCCCTGGGAGATTGGACATCGGGGCTCTGAAAAGCTAATCTCTCAGCCCTTGCGGGGTAGAATCCGTCCAGAAGGGTGGGGGAATGTCGCTCGAGCTCAACAAGATCGCCGGTGCTGTCCTGATGTCGGGCATGGTCGCCATGGCCGCGGGATTCATAGCCCGCGCGCTGGTTCACCCTGTGCCGCTGGCGGAGAACGTCTACAAGGTTGCGGGCGTGCCCGCCGCCGGCACCAAGGACACCAAGGGCGGACCCGCCGCGATCGAGCCGATCGCCCCGCTGCTCGCCGCCGCCAAGGCAGAGGAAGGCGAGAAGAAGGTCAAGGCCTGCGCCGCCTGCCATACCTTCGACAAGGGCGGTGCCAACCGCGTCGGACCCAATCTGTGGAACACGATCGGCGAGAAAAAGGCCGGCCACAGCGGCTTCGCCTATTCCAAGCAGATGGTCGAAAAGGGCGGCGAGTGGACCTACGAGGAACTCAACCAGTTCCTCGCCAATCCCAAGGCATTCGTGCCGGGCACCAAGATGGCGTTCGCCGGCCTGTCGAAGCCGCAGGACCGCGCCGACGTCATCGCCTATATGCGCGGGCGGGCGGACAGCCCGAAGCCGCTGCCCTGATCGCCGGTTTGCCGCGCGCGATGCGCGCGGGGGGAGCTGAGCGGGCCGCAGCCGTGTCGGGCATGAGCCCGTTCGCCATCTACGCTCCGCACTCGTGATCGTTTCCGACGACATCGCCGCCTTCGCCGGTGCGCTGGCTGACGCCAGCCGCTCGGTCATCAAGCCCTATTTCCGCAGCCGGCTCGCGGTCGAGGACAAGTCCGACACGAGTCCCGTGACGATCGCCGATCGCGAGGCGGAGACGGCGATGCGCCGGCTGATCGAGCAGCGCTATCCCGCCCATGGCATCGTCGGTGAAGAGCACGGCGTGACGCGGGCCGAGGCGGAATACGTCTGGGTGCTCGATCCGATCGACGGCACCAAGGCCTTCGTGATGGGCAAGCCGACCTTCGTCACACTGATCGGCCTGACCTATCGCGGCCGGCCGGTACTCGGCGTCGTCGATCAACCGATTTCCAGCGAGCGCTGGCTCGGCGGCAACGGTCGCCCGAGCACGCACAATGGCACCCCCATCCGCACGCAGCCTTGCGCCTCGCTCGCCGACGCCAAGTTGAACGCCACCTCCGCCGACATGTTTCGGGGCGCCAACGCCCAGGCCTTCGATCGGCTCAAGTCGCGGGTCAAGGTCACGACCTATGGCGGGGACGGCTACGGCTTCGCCTTGATTGCGCTTGGCTTCATCGACCTCGGCGTCGAGGCAGGCCTCAAGTATTACGACTATTGCGCGATTGCGCCGCTGGTCGAGGCGGCCGGCGGCGTTGCAACGGATTGGCAAGGTCGTGCGTTGACCGCCGAGAGCGACGGCCGGGTGTGCATCGCCGGCGACGCGCGTGTCCATCGTGCCGCGATGGAAGCGCTCGCGGGCTGAACGGCGACCGGCTGACGCGCCGCGGCGGTCTCAATCCGGCTCGCCCCCGGGGCTGGCCATCAAAGGCTCGACGTGAGCTAATATTGACCGGAAGTCTTCGCCCCGGGGTCCAAGGAGGAGCGATGCTCAGGATAGCCGTGCTGATCGCAGCGATCGGCCTTGTCGTAGGTCCCGCGGCCGTGGCCGCCGACCCCAAGGTCAGCCACGGCTTCGCCATTCACGGCGAACTCGGCTATCCCGCCGACTTCAAGCACTTCAACTACGTCAATCCCGATGCGCCCAAGGGCGGCGACGTGGTGCTGTCGGCGCCGCGCACCTTCGACAGCCTGCACCCCTTCATCCTCAAAGGCGTAGCGGCCGCCGGCATCGCGATCGTTTATCAGTCGCTGATGGCCGCCTCGGCCGACGAGGCGGCGACCCAATACGGACTGATCGCCAAGTCGATCGAGTTCCCCGCCGACCGCTCCTGGGCAATCTTCGAGCTCAGGCCCGAGGCGCGTTTCAACGACGACAAGCCGATCACCGCCGACGACGTGCTGTTCAGCCACGAGATCCTCACGACCAAGGGGCACCCGCAGTACAAGGCGATCTATGCCGACATCGTCAAAGTCGAAAAGCTCGGTCCGCACAAGGTGAAGTTCACCTTCAAGGGCAAGGACAACCGCGAGATGCCGAGTGTGGCCGGCGGATTGACCGTTCTGCCCAAGCACTATTGGGAAAGCCGCGAATTCGACAAGACCACGCTCGAGCCGCCGCTCGGCAGCGGGCCATACAAGATTTCAAACGTCGATCCCGGGCGGTCGATCACCTATGAGCGCATCAAGGACCACTGGTCCGACAAGCTGCCGGTCATGGTCGGCCGCTACAATTTCGGCACGATCCGCTTCGAGTACTATCGGGATTCGACCGTCGAGGTCGAAGCGCTGAAATCGGGCGCCTTCGATTTCCGCCAGGAGTACACGGCGCGCGACTGGGCGACCAGCTACGACTTCCCGGCGGCGCGCCAGGGCCTGGTCAAGAAGGAAGAGGTCGCCAACAACAACCCGCAGCGCATGCAGAGCTTCACCTTCAACATGCGCCGCGACATGTTCAAGGACCGGCGCGTGCGCGAAGCGCTCGGCTACGCGTTCGATTTCGAATGGTCGAACAAGACACTCTTCTATGGTCAGTATGTCCGCCTGAAGAGCCACTGGCACGGCTCCGATCTCGCCGCCACGGGCCTGCCCGGGCCGGAGGAGCTGAAGATCCTCGAGAAATATCGCGGCCGGATCCCCGAGGAGGTCTTCACCAAGGCCTACGAGCCGCCGACCTATGACGGCTCGGGCAATATCCGCGAGGGATTGCGCAAGGCGCTGGCGCTGCTCAAGGAAGCGGGCTGGACCGTCAACAAGGACGGCAAGCTGGTCAATGCCCAGGGCAAGCAGATGGAGTTCGAGATTCTCTATCAGCAGCCGGGCCTCGAGCGCATGGCGCAGCCCTTCGCCAAGAATCTGGAGCGGCTTGGCGTCGTCTGCCGGCTCCGCCTGATCGACGCGGCGCAGTATCAGAACCGCATGGACAGCTACGACTTCGACGTGGTGTTCGGCGGCATTCCCATGTCGCTGTCGCCGGGCACCGAGCAGCGCCTCTACTGGACCTCGGCCGAGGCCGACAAGATCGGCGGCGACAATATCGGCGGCATCAAGGATCCCGTGATCGACGAGCTGGTCGAGCTGGTCGTGGCCGCACCCGACCGCGAGACGCTGGTCACACGCACCCGCGCGCTCGACCGCGTCCTGCTGTGGGGCCACTACGGCATTCCGCAATACGGCGCGCCGACCTATCGCATCGTCTACTGGGACAAGTTCGGCAAGCCGGCGACGCCGCCGAAGTATGCGCTCGGCTTCACCGACACCTGGTGGGTCGACAAGGCCAAGGCAGAGCAATTGGCACAGAAACGCCGAGCCCTCTAGCCGGCCAGCTGACATGCTCGCCTACATCATCAGGCGCATCCTGCTCATGGTGCCGACTCTGTTCGGCATCATGGTACTCAACTTTTTCATCGTGCAGGTCGCGCCGGGCGGACCGGTCGAGCAGATGATCGCTCAGATCAAGGGCACGGCCGTCGGCGCCGCGGAACGCATCCCTGGCTCGAGCGGCGGCGAGAGCATGGCGCCGCGCGAATCGTCGGGGCCCAAGCTGGGCGAGGGCAGCCAGACCCGCGGCGCGCGCGGGCTCGATCCGGCTCTCGTCGACGAGATCAGGCGGCTCTACGGCTTCGACAAGCCGATCCACGAGCGCTTCGTCCAGATGATCAGCCAGTACGCCGTGTTTGACTTCGGCAACAGCTTCTTCCGCGACCGCCGCGTCGTCGACCTGGTGATCGAGAAGATGCCGGTGTCGATCTCGCTCGGCCTGTGGACGACCCTGCTGACCTATCTGATCTCGATCCCGCTCGGCGTCGCCAAGGCCGTGCGCGACGGCACGCCCTTCGATATCTGGACCAGCGGCGCGGTCATCATCGGCTACGCCATCCCCGGTTTCATGTTCGCCATTCTGCTGATCGTGTTCTTCGCGGGCGGCAGCTACCTGACCTGGTTCCCGCTGCGCGGGCTGGTGTCGGAGAACTGGGCCAGCCTGAGCTGGCCGGCCAGGATCCTCGACTACTTCTGGCACCTCGTCCTGCCGCTGACCGCCATGATCGTCGGCGGCTTCGCCAGCCTGACCATGCTGACCAAGAATTCCTTCATGGACGAGATCAACAAGCAGTACGTGATCACCGCGCGCGCCAAGGGGCTGACGCAGCGGCGCGTGCTCTACGGCCACGTCTTCCGCAACGCCATGCTGCTGGTCGTCGCCGGCTTCCCCAGCGCGTTCGTCGCCGTGCTGTTCAGCAGCTCGCTGCTGATCGAGACGATCTTCTCGCTCGATGGGCTGGGCCTGCTCGGCTTCGAGGCGGCGCTCGGCCGCGACTATCCCATCATGTTCGGCACGCTTTACTTCTTTACTTTGCTCGGGCTGATCATGGCGCTGATCGGTGACCTGATGTACACGGTGGTCGACCCGCGCATCGATTTCGAAAGCCGCGAGGTCTGACCGCCGATGTCGGACCGGCGACGGTTTGCCCTGCGACTGGCGCCCCTGACCCGGCGCAGGCTGGCCAATTTTCGCGCCAATGCGCGCGGCTTCTGGTCGATGTGGATATTCCTCGCGCTTTTCGTCGTCAGCCTGTTCGCCGAGTTCATCGCCAACGACCGGCCGATCCTGGTCAGATATGACGGCGCCTTCTACATGCCGGTGTTCGTCGACTATCCCGAGACGACATTCGGCGGCGATTTCCCCACGCTGGCCAAGTACCGCGACCGCGAGGTCGCCGAGCTGATCAACGAGAAGGGCTGGATGGTCTGGCCGCCCATCCGCTACCGCTATGACACGATCAACCTCGACCTCGGACGGCCGGCGCCCTCGCCGCCTTCGGCGGAAAACCTGCTCGGCACCGACGACCAGGGCCGCGACGTGCTGGCGCGGGTCATCTACGGCTTCCGCGTCTCCGTGCTGTTCGGCTTGATCTTGACCGTACTGAGCTCGGTGATCGGCGTCGCCGCCGGTGCGGTGCAGGGCTATTACGGCGGGCTGACCGACCTGCTGTTTCAGCGTTTCATGGAGATCTGGGGCGGCATGCCCACGCTCTACCTGCTGATCATCCTGGCATCGATCGTCGAGCCGAACTTCTGGTGGCTGCTCGGCCTCATGCTTCTGTTCAGCTGGATGTCGCTGGTCGGCATCGTGCGCGCCGAGTTCCTGCGCGCGCGCAATTTCGACTATGTGCGCGCAGCGCGTGCCCTGGGTCTCGGCAATTTCCGCATCATGCTGCGCCACGTGCTGCCCAACGCCATGGTCGCCACGCTGACCTTCCTGCCGTTCAATCTGAACGGCTCGATCACCGCCTTGACCGCGCTCGACTTCCTCGGCTTCGGCCTGCCGCCGGGCTCGCCCTCGCTCGGCGAGCTGCTGGCCCAGGGCAAGGCCAACCTGCAGGCCCCCTGGCTCGGCGTCACCGGTTTCCTCGTGCTCGCCTTCATGCTGAGCCTGCTGATCTTCGTCGGCGAAGCCGTGCGCGACGCCTTCGACCCGCGCAAGTCGCAGCGATGAGCGGGGACTTGCCGCTGCTCCGTGTCGAGGATCTTGGCGTCACCTTCGCCGGCAGCGGCGGCCAGCCTGACGTCGAAGCCGTCATCGGCGCTACCTTCTCGCTGGAGCGCGGCGAAACCCTGGCGCTGGTCGGCGAGAGCGGTTCGGGCAAATCGGCGACCGCCCTGTCGATCCTGCAGCTTCTGCCCTACCCGATCGCGCGCCACCCCGCCGGCAGCGTCCGCTTTCGCGGCACGGAACTGGTCGGCGCCGGCGACACGGCCATGCAGGAGATTCGCGGCGACCGCATCGCCATGATCTTCCAGGAGCCGATGACCTCGCTCAATCCACTCCACACCGTCGAGAAGCAGATCGTCGAAACCCTGGTCCTGCACAAGAAGATGGAAGGCCAGGCGGCGCGCGCCCGCGCGCTCGAGCTTCTGCGTCTGGTCGGCCTCGACCGGATCGAGGAACGCCTGCTCGCCTATCCGCATCAGCTGTCGGGCGGCCAGCGCCAGCGCGTCATGATCGCCATGGCGCTGGCCAACGAGCCGGACGTCCTGATTGCCGACGAGCCGACGACCGCGCTCGACGTCACCATCCAGGCGCAGATCCTCAAGCTGCTCAAGGATCTGCAGCAGCGCTTCGGCATGGCCCTGCTGCTCATCACCCACGACCTCGGCATCGTGCGCAAGATGGCCGACAAGGTGTGCGTGATGAAGGAGGGTCGCATCGTCGAGACGGGCCGCACCGCCGCCGTGTTCGGTCACCCGCAACACGCTTATACGCGTCACCTGCTTGCTGCCGAACCCAAGGGCGAACCGCCGGCGCCTGCGCGCGATGCTCCGCTCGTCATGACCGGCACGGGCATCAAGGTCTGGTTTCCGATCCGACGCGGCGTGCTGCGCCGGACGATCGGCCACATCAAGGCGGTCGACGGGGTCGACATCTCGGTGCGCGAAGGCGAGACGCTCGGCATCGTCGGCGAATCGGGCTCGGGCAAGACCACGCTGGGCCTCGCACTGCTCCGGCTCGAACGGGCGCAGGGCCGCATCGCCTTCCTCGGGCGCGAGCTCCTGGGGCTGCGCTCCGGCGAGTTGCGCCCGCTGCGCCGGCAGATGCAGATCGTGTTCCAGGATCCCTATGGCAGCTTGAGCCCGCGCATGTCGATCGCCCAGATCATCGCCGAGGGTCTGGACGTCCATGGCATGGCCGAGGACGAGACCGAGCGCGCCGCCGTGATCGACCAGGCTCTGACCGACGTCGGCCTCGATCCGCGCGCGCGCGACCGCTATCCCCACGAATTCTCCGGCGGTCAGCGCCAGCGCATCGCGGTCGCCCGCGCGCTGGTCCTCAGGCCCAGGCTGGTCGTGCTCGACGAACCGACCTCGGCGCTCGACATGTCGGTCCAGGCACAGATCGTCGAGCTGCTGCGCGACCTGCAGCGCAAATATCGCCTCGCCTATCTCTTCATCAGCCACGACCTCAAGGTCGTGCGCGCGATGAGCCACCAGATCATCGTGCTGCGCCAGGGCAAGGTCGTCGAACAGGGTGCAGCGCAACAGATATTCACCCGGCCGCAGGATGCGTATACGCGTGCGCTTCTCGCCGCCGCGCTCAACCTCGAGACCGCCGAAGCCGGCGTGGTCAAGACCTAGGAGAAAAGATGCCTGCCATTGTCTTCCGATCGCATGCCGACAGCGCCGAGCAGTGGGGCGCCAACCTCAAGACGCAGTTCCCCGACATCGACTTCCGGGTCTGGCCGGATGCCGGCAACAAGGCGGACATCGATACGGCGATCGTGTGGAAGCCGGAACGCGGCATGCTCCGGCAATTCCCCAATCTCAAGATGATCGTCTCGCTGGGTGCGGGCGTCGACCATATCTTTGCCGATCCCGAGCTTCCGCCCGGCGTGCCGGTCGTCCGGCTGGTCGATCCGTGGATGGCGAACTCGATCAGCGAGTATGTCGCGCTCAACGTGCTGCGCTTCCATCGCGATGATCCCGACTACGTGCGCCAGCAGGCCGAGCGAAAGTGGAACGCCCTGCCCTTGCGCGAGACGACGCAGCGCACGGTCGGCTTCCTCGGCATGGGCTTCATGGCGGGCGATGCGGCCGCCAAGATCAAGCCGTTCGGCTTCAGGATCGCGGGCTGGAGCCGCACGCCGAAGCAGATCGACGGCATCGACTGCCACCACGGGCAGGACGGCCTCGAGCGGTTCCTCGGGCGCAGCGAATTCCTGGTCTGCCTGCTGCCGGCGACGCCGGCGACCGTCGGCATCATCAGCGCCAAGACGCTGGCCATGCTGCCGCGCGGCGCCTACCTGATCAATTGCGGACGCGGCGCGCACACGGTCGAGGCCGACGTGCTGGCGGCGCTCGATTCCGGCCAGCTCGCCGGCGCCGCGCTCGACGTCTTCCGCACCGAGCCGCTGCCGGCCGACAGCCCGCTGTGGAACCATCCCAAGGTGTTCGTGACGCCGCACATCGCGGCCCAGACCAACGCGCGCACCGGCGCCGCCGTCGTGGCCGAGAACATCCGGCGCGTGCGGCGCGGCGAGCCGCCGCGCGATGCGGTCGATCCGGCGGTGGGGTATTGAGCAATTGGAAAGGGCCGGTTGAGCCACCAGGACAACAAGGCACCAAGAGGCGGCAACCTCCTGGCTCAGTCCCTTGGCCTCATGGCGCCATAACGACGACGCGATGCGTCGCCCGGGTGGTTCAAGCAATCTACGAATGCTTGCGCCTTCGGCCGAAGCGCTCGGCGATCAGCGCATAGACGGCGCGCATTCCCTGCGCCTCGCCGCCTTCGGGACGGCCCGGCATGGCGCGCACGTTCCAGGCCATGATGTCGAAATGCGCCCAGGGTATCGCCTTGTCGACGAAGGATTCGAGATAGAGCGCCGCCGTGATCGAGCCGGCATGCGGCGAGCTGCCCGTGCTGCTGATGTCGGCGGCCTTCGATTCGAGCATCTTGCGATAGGGCTGCCAGAGCGGCAGGCGCCAGATCTGGTCGTTCTCGGCCTTGCCGTGGCGCAGCAGGTCGCCGGCCAACCGCTCGTTGTTGCAGAACAGCACCGGCAGCTCGGGCCCCAACGCCACGCGTGCGGCGCCGGTCAGCGTCGCGAAATCGATGAGCAGCTCGGGCTTTTCCGTCACCGCCTCGGCCAGCGCGTCGCACAGAATGATCCGGCCCTCGGCATCCGTGTTGCCGATCTCGACCGTGATGCCCTTGCGGGTGCGGATGATGTCCCAGGGGTGGAACGCGTTGCCGGCGATCATGTTCTCGACCGCCGGAACGAGCATGCGCAGGCGCACCGGTAGCCTGGCGCCCATGATCAGCGCGCCGAGCCCGAGCACATGGGCGGCACCGCCCATGTCCTTCTTCATCATGAGCATGTTGGCCGACGACTTGATGTCGAGGCCGCCCGAATCGAAGCACACGCCCTTGCCGACCAGCGTCACCTTGGGATCGTTGGGACGGCCCCATATGATGTCGATGAGACGCGGACCGTTGCTTGCGGCCCGGCCGACCGCGTGAATCGACGGATAGTTCCGGCGCAGCAGGTCGTCGCCGACGATGACGCTGAACTTCGCGCCATGCTTGCGCGCCAGGCCGCGCGCCGCCTCGGCCAGCTCCTTGGGGCCGAGATCGCCGGCCGGCGTGTTGATCAGATCGCGCACCATGGCGATCGCTTCCGCTTCGCGCTCGACGCGCGCGCGATCGACGCCGATCGGCCAGACCAAGGCCGCCGGCGTGCGCTTCGGCTTCTTGTAGCGGGTGAAGCCGTATGAGCCCAGCGCCCAACCAAGCGCGGCGCGGGTCGCCGCGGGCGGCTTGAGACGCGTTGACAAGGCATAGCTGCGGCCGGCCTCGGTCGGGAGCTGGCCCGGCAATCCCGCGAACGCCCAGATCGGGTCGCCAGCTTCGACGCCGACGAGCACGCGCGCCAGTTTGCCGCCAGCGCCGGCGACCAGGCTGACCGAGCCTGCCTCGGCGTTGAAGCCGGTCGATTCGACCCAGGCTTTCACGGACGCATCGGCGCCGCGCAGCCAGGTCGGGAATTTTCCGGTTTCGATCGCCTCGATCGGAACCGTGCGGGCATCGGCGCGTGCGACGAACATGCTGGCCATGGTGCGAGTTCTCCGGATGTCCTGCGTCTCTGGCGGCGGCGGGCCGCTACAATGGCCGGGATCGCGCGACTTGAAAAGGGCAGGCTTGCTAACTAAGCTGCTGCGCATTCCCAGCCAATTCGTCAGCACCGATTCCGTTCAGGGGTGACCCATGCCCGACTTCAAAATTGTCCTCGGTAACAAGAACTACTCGTCATGGTCCCTGCGCCCCTGGCTCGCGCTGAAGCAGACGGGCGCTGCATTCGACGAGATCGTCATTCCGCTCGACGAGCCGCAAACGAAGGAACAGATCCTGCGCCATTCGCCGTCGGGCAAGGTGCCCGCACTCGTTCACGGCTCGCTGACGGTGTGGGATTCTCTGGCGATCTGCGAGTATCTGGCCGAGCAGTTTCCCGCGGCAGGACTGTGGCCGGTAGACCCCGCAGCACGCGCGGTGGCGCGTTCGGCCGCCGCAGAGATGCATTCAGGCTTCGTACCGCTCCGCCAGGCTCTGCCGATGATCGTGCGACGCACCTATCCGGCAAAGCCGCTGGCGCCCGACGTACAGGAAAACGTCAACCGCATTACCGCCATCTGGCTCGACTGCCGCACGCGGTTTGGCAGCAAGGCGGAGGGTCCATTCCTGTTCGGCGCGTTCTCCATTGCCGATGCGATGTACGCGCCGGTCGTGACGCGGTTCCGTACCTATTCGGTCGACCTGACGTCGGATGCGGCCGCCTATGTGAAGGCCGTGTGGGAAACGCCGTCGATGCAGGAATGGATCGAGGCGGCCAAGCGCGAGCCCTGGATCAACACCAAGTACGAAACGGACTGACGGCTCGGTAGAAGCAGGCCGGCCTACTTGATGCGGCCGGCCTCCTTGTACCAGCGCTCCGCGCCGGGATGGAGCGGGATCGCCAGCCCATCGAGGGCGGTCTCGAGGCGAATGCTGGCCCCCTTCGGGTGACCCCCGTCGAAGAGAGTGCGCGTCGATACATGCCAGAGCGCCCTGGTGATGCCGTAGACCAGGTCATCAGACAGCTTGGCGGAAACCAGGAACTGCGCGCTGACGGCAAGCGTCGGCGTCTCCTCGACGCCGGAGTAGGTCTCGGCCTTGATCGTCGCGCGGCTGAAGAACTTGAACTGCTCCAAAACCTTGTCGCTTTCCGGACCATCGATCGGTATGAGGCGAATATCGCGCTGGCGGGCAAGCTCGGCGATCGCCGCGACCGGCGAGCCGGCGATCAGGAAGAACGCGTCAATCGTGCCGGCACGGAGCTGGTCGCTCGCCTGATCGGGCGAGCCATAGACGGCATCGAGATCGCGCTCGTCCAGGCCATAGGCCCGGAGAATGATCTTGGCGTCGACCAGCGTGCCCGATGACAGCTCGCCGAGGGAGACGCGCTTGCCGCGCAGCTCCGACACGCGGGTGATCTGTGAATCCCAGCGCACGACGAGATGTATGTGCTCGGGATAGAGGTTGGCGACCGAGCGCAGTTCCGTGATCCGGCCGCGCGTCTGAAACACGCCCGTCCCGGAATGCGCCCAAAATGCAATATCGGACTGGCTCAGCGCCGCTTCGAGCTGGCCCCGCGCGATCATCTCGACGTTCTGCACGGAGCCCTGGGTCGACTGGGCGACCGCGATCAGGCCCGGCACGCCGCAGCTGCCGCCCTTGTCGCACGGCCGCGATCCGGGCGGATTGCTGATGGCGCCGGCGATCAGGCCGCCAATCGGGTAGTAGGTGCCGCCGGTCGCCGCCGTGCCGATGCGGAGATAGCGGGTTTCCTGGCCAAGCGACACTTGGGCAAGCGCGGCGCCCACCAACAAGAGCGCGGCCGCCGCGAGCATTCGCCGCGGCCAGCTTCCGATCCCGGCTCGGTAGTCCCTTTTCGCCATGGCTGGCTGGGCTCGACCCGATACCCGTCCCCACTCGGGCGATCTTATATCATGCGACTCGGGAGGTAGGTGACAATTTGGGGGAACAGATAGACCATCACCACGGCCACCACCATCAGCAGGAAGAATGGGAAGGTGACGCGGCCGACATAGATGATCGACTTGCCGGTCATGCCCTGCAGCACGAACAGATTGAACCCGACCGGCGGCGTCACCTGGGCCATTTCGACCACGATCGTGACGAAGATTCCGAACCAGATGAGATCGATGCCCGCGCCCTCCACGGTCGGCAGCACGACGGCCATGGTCAAGACGATCATGGAGATGCCGTCGAGGAAGCAGCCGAGCACGATGTAGAAGATCGTGAGCGCAGCGATGAGCATCCATGGCGCCAAGCCCAGGCCATGGATCCACTGCGCGACTTGGCGCGGCAGGCCCGTGAAGCCCATCGCCAGGGTCAGGAATGCGGCGCCGGCGAGGATGAGGAAGATCATGCAGGACAGCCGGGTCGCGCCGAGCAGGCTGGTCGTGAACGTTTCCCACGTCAGCGAGCCCTGCGCCGCCGACAGCAGGAAGGCACCGACCACGCCGACCGCCGCGGCTTCGGTCGCCGTCGCAATGCCGGCATAAATCGAGCCGAGCACGGCGAGGATCAGCATCACCACAGGGATCAAGTGGCGCGACATGTAGATTTTTTCGCGCAGCGCATAGCGCTCGGTGGCGGCCGGCACCTTGTCGGGATTGAGCAGCGACCAGATGACGATGTAGCCGCTGAACAGGCAAGCGAGCATGATGCCCGGCAGGATGCCGGCCGTGAACAGCTGGCCGATCGACTGGTCGGCCGTGATGCCATAGACGATCATGATGATGGATGGCGGAATCAGCAGACCGAGCGTGCCCGAACCGGCCAGCGACCCGATCGACATTTCCCGCGGATAGCCGCGCCGCTGCAGCTCCGGCAGCGTCATCTTGCCGATGGTCGCGCATGTCGCAGCCGAGGATCCCGAGATCGCCGCGAAGATCGCGCAACCGACGACATTGGTGTGCAGCAAGCGGCCGGGCACACGCACCATCCAGGGCGCCAATCCCCTGAACATGTCCTCGGACAATCGCGTCCGGAACAGGATCTCGCCCATCCAGATGAATAGCGGCAAGGCCGTCAACGTCCAGCTCGAGCTCGCCCCCCAGATCGTCGTCACCATGGCGTCGCCGATCGGGCGCGTCGTGAAGGCCGCCATGGCGACGAAAGCGACGCCGAGCAGCGCCAATCCGATCCACAGGCCGGACGCCAGCAGGGCAAACAGCACGCCAAGGAACACGATTGTGAATGTCGCCTGGTCCATGGCCGATCGCCCGCTATTCCACGTGCTGTTCGGTCGCGGCAGATCCGCTGCCGGACGGTGCGCGTCCCAACAAGACCAGAACGAGCTCCTCGACCACGGCAATGAACAGGATCGCCGCCCCGATCCCCATGCCGAGCTGCGGGATCCACAGCGGCGTCGCGTCATGGGCCTGGCTGATGTCGTGAAACTTCCATGACCACCACACCATCCGGCAGCCATAGAAAGCGAAGAAGCCCGACAGCAGGGCGGCCAGCAACAGGCACCAGAGCTCGAGCGCGCGTCTGGTTCCGCCGCGAAAGCGCTGGATCAGCAGCGTAACGCGAATGTGGTCGCCATGAGCGAAGGTGTAGGCGAGCGCGAGGAACGCCGAGGCCGCCATGCAGTAGCCAGCATAGGAGTCGGTGCCGCGCAGATAGAGCGCCGGAAAGAATCGCATGATGACTCCCCACAGCACAAAGCCGAGGAGCGCCATCATGAAGACGCCTGCGAGCACGCCACACATCCAGTAAAGCCGGTAGAGCGGCGATTTCATTGGATTCCCCCCGATCGGACCGGCATCGTGCGGCTGCAAATGGCGAGGGGGCGCGGGCCTGGTCGCCCGCGCCCCCTCGCGCGGATCGATCTTAGGCTTGCTACATCTTCTTGTAGGCGTCGACGATGGCCTGGCCGTCCGCGCCGGCCTTCTTGATCCACTCCGCGGTCAATTGATCGCCGATCTTCTTGAAGCCAGCGGCGAGCGCCGGGCTAGGCGGCTGGATCTTCATTCCCTTGGCAGCGAGCTCCTTGTAGTAGAACCCGGTCGCATCCTCGCTCGCCTTTCGACCACGCTCTTCTGCGCGTGCGGCTGCATCCATCACGGCTTTCTGCGTCGCCGCATCCAACTTCTTGAACGCATCAGTGTTGGCGAAGATGACGTTATGCGGCAGCCAGGCCTGGGTATCGTAGAAGTGGCTGAGCGACTCCCACACTTTCGTGTCATAGCCGGTCGAGCCTGACGAGATGAAGGAGTTGACGACGCCGGTCGACAGCGCCTGGGCCAGCTCCGCCGCCTGAATGGTCACGGGCTGCGCCCCGACCAGCTCGGCGATGCGCGAGGTCGCGGGATTGTAGGCTCTGAACTTCAGGCCCTTCATGTCTTCGATGGTGTTGAGGTCCTTCTTGGCGTAGATGCCCTGAGGCGGCCACGGCACGGCATAGAGAACGGTCAGCCCTTGCCCGCCAAGCACCTTAGAGATCGGGCCCTTGGCCGCAGCCCACAACTTCTTCGAGTCGGCGTAAGACGTTGCGAGGAACGGCACGGTGTCGATGCCGCAGATCGCGATCTCGTTCTCCATGTTGGACATCAGGAGCTCGCCGATCTGCGCCTGCCCGGTCTGCACCGCGCGCTTGATCTCCGGCACCTTGAACAGCGATGCGCCGGCATGCACGGTGATTACGAGCTTGCCGCCCGACTCTTTTTTCACGTCGTCGGCGAACTCGACGAGATTCTTGGAGTGAAAATTGCCCGGCGGGTAGCCCGCAGGCAGATCCCACTTGGTCTGCGCTACAGCAGCGCCGCCCACTACCAAGCCGATGACAGCGGCGGATGCCGCCCAAGCAAATCTGATCATGCCAACCCCCTGTCCAATTCTGCCGCAGGCCGTTGCACATATGCGTGCCTGCCAACGAGCGGCCATGCTGCCCCGGCCGGACGGCGCGCGTCAAGAAAGGTGGAATTGCCGGCACGTTCGGGCCCCCGGGGGCTGCCTGCGGCGACGGCCACAAATGACCCTGCAGCCTGGGCCGACGCGCGCCGGGGTCGTCGCATTCTTCGGACGCCATTTGCGGCGAGCGCAATAGACAACAGGCGGCGCACCGGGTTTTCACCGCCCTCTCTGGGACGACGTCACCGAGCTGCGCCATCTCGAAAAGGAAGCGCGTCGTGTCATGGACGAGTTGCAACATCGCGTCAAGAACGCCTTGGCGACGGCGAACTCGATCATCAACCAGGCAGTGGATACGAAGTGCCGCGATCCAGCGCTCGCTGACACTGTGAAGAGACGCATTGGCGCTCTCACCGCGACGCACGACCTTCTCATGTCGCATGATTGGCACGGCGCTTGTGGTGCGTTGTCCGACGTGGGCGGCACGCTCGATGTCAACTGGGTGGTCAAGGTCGACGACTCGGGACGCAAGATCACGATCGATTGGCAGGAGGTTTTCTCCAGACCCGCAAGACGGTCCGTCCGACGGAGAGCTTCGGCATGCGCCTGATCGGGAACGCGCTCGTCCACGACGTCTGTGGGTCGTGCGAGCGCCGGCTGAGCCGTGACGGCTTGACCTGCAAGCTCACAGCGCCCTTCTGAGCCCGTGCCATGAAAGTGCTGTCCGGCGTGTCCGTTGTCCTCGCCGAAGATGAGTTCCTGATTGCCATCGATGCCGAAGCCATGCGCCGCGACCTGGGCGCCGCAACGGTCGAGGTGGTCGGGACCTGCGACGCGGCGCGGAAGCGCATTGGCGAAAGACACTTCGACGCCGCGGTTCTCGATGCGAATCTGAACCGAATGCACAGCTTTCCCTTGGCACACGCAGCGCTGTCGCGTGGAATTTCAGTCTTGTTCGGCACCAGTTACAGCCTGAACAGCCGACCGTCCGCGGACTCTGCGAACCAAGACAGCGTGACGAAGCCCTACACTGCCGAAAGCCTGTCGGTTGGCCTGGCGGCCGCATTGAAGGCGAAGGCGGCACTTGCCGGTTCGTCGCCGCTGTCCACCGCCATGGCCGATGCCCGGGCGCCGAAACAGCGATGGCACCTCACGCCGGCGGCGCCGCGAGCGCATTGACGGCCGCCGCCGCCATGGCGCTGCCGCCGCGCCGGCCCCTCAGCACGACAAAAGGAACGCCGCGGCTGTCGGCCGCCAGCGCCTGCTTCGACTCGGCGGCGCCGACGAAGCCGACGGGAAAGCCGAGGATCAAGGCCGGCCGGGCCGCGCCCTCGTCGAGCAGCTCCAGCAGCCGGAAGAGCGCGGTCGGCGCGTTGCCGATGGCGACCACGCTGCCGGCAAGCCGCGGACGCCACAGCTCCAACGCGGCTGCCGAGCGCGTGGTGCCGAGCCGCCGCGCGAGCTCGGGAACGGCGGCATCGGTCAGGGTGCAGACGACCTCGTTGCCCGCCGGCAGCCGGCTGCGCGCGATGCCCTCGGCGAGCATGTGGCAGTCGCACAGGATGGCTGCCCCCCGCGTCAACGCCGCGCGGCCGGCCGTGCCGGCACCCTCGGAAAAGCCGAGCTCGGCGATGACCTCGACCATGCCGCAAGCATGGGCGACACGCACGGCGAGAGATTCGAGATCGGCCGGGATACGGCTCAGATCGGCTTCGCCGCGCACGATGGCGAAGGAGCGGCGGTAGATTTCCGGCCCGTCGCGAAGATAGTCGACCATCGTGACCGCTCCCGCGCCTCGCCGGAGCTCCGATCCTCAGAGCCGGTGGATGACATTGCCGGCGAAGCGCCGCAGATAGTCGATGAGCGCGTCGCTGGCGGCGGTGGCGGCCGCTTCGTCGCCGGCGGCGCAGGCCTCCATGACCCCGCAGTGCGCCTCGGCCGACCGGCTCAGGTCGCGATCGGCATGATGGACGTACCAGAAGCGGCGTCCGTGAGCATGGAATGGTGCCGCGGCGCGCGCCGCATAGGGGTTGCGCGACGTCGTCTCGACCAGTCGGTCGAATTCCTCGTCGAGGCGAAGGAAGCCGGGGAAATCGCCCTCACGCGCGGCCGCGGCCACCGCCTTCGCCTGTCCGGCGAAGGCCGCCCGCTCCACTTCCGTGGCGCGTCGCGCCGCGGCACCGACCAACAGCCGGTCGAGCACGGCGCGTGTCTCCAGCATGAGGAGGTATTGCCCGGCATCGACCGGACTGACGATCACGCCGCGCTGGGGCAGGACGGTGATGAGGCCGTAGTCGGCGAGCCGCTTCAGCGCCTCGCGCACGGGCATGCGGCCGAGGCCGATGCGCTGGCTGAGCACGGCTTCGGAGACGACCGCTCCGGGCGCCAGCCGCGTGTCGACGATCATCGACTCGAGCAGGCGGAACGCGCGCGCGGCCTGGGTCTCGACCGCATCATTGGCGCCGGCGACCGGCAGCGCGGCATCGCCGGCAGGCGTCCTGCGCGGCCGCAGTCTTTCCTTGAATGCCCGGCTGGTCATCGCCATGGGCTGCTCACATGACCTGGAAGCCGTGACGGAACGGGTCGCGCTCGTCCACGAAGATCGTGTTGATGCCGTGCATGCGCGCCCAGCCGGCGATGCTCGGCATGATCGCGGGATGATTGCCGACGCGCGCGGCGGCCTCGACGCGACCGTCGAACAGGCTGCCGATGTAACTCTCATTGACGAAATCGTCGCCGGTCTTGAGACGTCCACGCGCCGTCAGCTGCGCCATGCGCGCCGAGGTGCCCGTGCCGCAGGGCGAGCGGTCGATGCCCTTCTCGCCGAGGAACACGGCGGCGCGCCCATTGGCGCGCTTGTCGCGCGGCTTGCCCGTCCACATGACATGCGTGCAATTGCGGATCGTCGGGTTCTCGGGATGGACCAGCTCGACCGCCTCGTTGACCAGCCGCCTGACCGTTGGGCTGAGCCGGAGGATGTCAGCCGCCGAGAAATTCTCGAGACCGGGGAAATTCGTCTGCGGCTCGACGATGGCGTAGAAATTGCCGCCATAGCTGACGTCGAGCACGAGCTCGCCGAGTCCCGGCACGTCGAGCTTGACCTCGGGTGCTGCGAGATAGGAAGCCACGTTGCGCAGCCGCACCTGGTCGACGAAGCGGCCGTTGCGCTGATACTCGGCCTCGATCCGGCCGGCCGGCACGTCGAGCGCGATGCGGCCCTCCTCGCGCGGGCTGACGAGGCCGTGCTCGACCGCCATGGTCACCGTGCCGATCGTGCCGTGGCCGCACATCGGCAGGCAGCCCGACACCTCGATGAACAGGATGGCAAGATCGCAATCGGCACGGACGGGCGGATAGAGGATCGAGCCGGACATGGCATCGTGGCCGCGCGGCTCGTACATCAAAGCGGTGCGCACCCAGTCGCAGCGCGTGAGGAAATCGGTGCGCCGCTCGCTCATGGTCGCGCCGGCGAGGATCGGCGCCCCGCCGGTGACCATGCGCACGGGCATGCCGCAGGTGTGCCCGTCGATACAGGAGAAAGTGTGGTTGGTCATCTGATGGTTCGGCCGCGCCCGTACCTTTCCTGTTCGAACCAAGCGACGATCAGGTCATGCCCCTATGCCGCACGCTTCAGCTTGCGCAGCTTCGGCCGGTTCTTGAGAGCGGTTGCCATGATCTTCTCGATCTCCGCGCGTTCGGCACCCTGCATCGGCAGGCGCGGCGGCCGCGTGCGCTCATGGCCGTGACCCGCGATCTGCTCGCACAGCTTGATGCATTGCACGAGGTCGCTGCGCGCATCGAGATGCAGGACCGGCATGAACCAGCGATAGATCGCCATTGCCTCTTCCCAGCGACCGGCGGCGGCGAGCCGGAACAGCTCGGCCGATTCCTCGGGAAAGACGTTCGACATGCCGGACACCCAGCCGACGCAGCCGAGCAGCATCGATTCGAGCAGCACGTCGTCGAGCCCGCAGAACAGGATGAAGCGATCGCCCGTCAGGTTCTGGATGTCGACCAGCCGCTTGGTGTCGCCCGAGCTTTCCTTGACCGCCTGGATGGTCTTGACGGACGCGAGCTCGGCGATCATGTCGGGCGTCACGTCGATCTTATAAACCGGCGGATTGTTGTAGAGCATGATCGGCAGGCCAGAGGCGGCGCCGACCCTGCGGAAATGCTCGATGGTCTCGCGCGGCTTGGCCGAGTAGCCAACCGGCGGGATGACCATCAGGCCGTCGACGCCGATCTTCTCGGCATCCCTCGCGTAACGGCAGGCCGCCTCGGTCGACAGCTCGGCCACGCCGGTCACGACCGGCACCTTGCCGCTGGCCACTTCCTTGGCTGCCTTCAGAACGGCGCGCTTCTCCTGCGGCTCGAGCGAGCCATTCTCGCCGACCGTGCCGCACATGATGAGACCGTCGACGCCGGCATCGATCAGGGCCTGGATGCCGCGCTCGGTGGCGTCGAAGTCGACGCTGAAATCCTTCTTGAACTGGGTCGTGACCGCCGGATAGACGCCGCGCCACATCGACTTGCCGTTCTTCCCGCCATTCTTCTTCATCGTCAGCTCCTTCCCTGGCGCACCGCTGCTGGGTCATCCCGCCCGGCGCGCGCTGTCGACACAACTCGTATATCAGTCGTATGTTAGACTCAAGTCTTGCGTCGGCGCGAGCCCAGCCCCATGACCAAATTCGAGGAAGCGCGTGGATGACCGGCTTGCGGCGCAGCGCGTGCTCTTGCTCGACGGGGGCATGGGCAGCGAGCTGCGCAGGCGCGGCGTGATGGTCGATGACGGCGTGTGGTCGGCCAATGCGCTCATGTCCGCCCCGGACGTCGTGCGCCAGGTTCATCTCGACGATCTGCACGCGGGCGCCGACGTCATCACCACGAACAGCTACGGCATCACCCGGCGGGCCCTCGCCAAGGCGGGCTTCGAGGACGACTATGAGCGGCTCAATCGCCTGGCCGGGGCGCTCGCCGCGGAGGCGCGCGACGGCGTCCAGCGCGAGGCCGGCCGCCGCGCATTGGTTGCAGGTTCACTGCCGCCGCTGCGCGGCACCTTCAGACCCGATCTGGTCGGTCCCTACGACGAAATCCGTCCGCTCTATGCCGAGCAGGCGGAGTTGCTGGCGCCCTTCGTCGACCTGTTCCTGTGCGAGACCATGTCGAGCGCGGCCGAGGCGTTCGCGGCGGCCAGCGCGGCGACCGCCACCGGAAAGCCGGTCTGGGTCGCCTGGACCCTGGACGACGACCGGTCCGGCCGTCTGCGCAGCGGCGAGACGATCAGCCAGGCGGCGGCCGCGCTCGCAAGCCTGCCGATCGCCGGCGTGTTGGCCAATTGCTGCGCACCGGAGAGCATCAGCGCGGCCATCGGCGAACTCGCCAATCAGGGCAAGGCTCGGTGCGGCGGCTATGCCAATGCCTATCGCCCCGTGCCGGCGAACTGGGTGATGGATGGCACCAAGCCGACCGATGGCAAGCTCACCATGCGCACCGATCTCTCGCCCGACGCCTATGCGCGCTTTGCGCGCAAATGGCTGGCCCAGGGCGCCACGGTCATCGGCGGCTGCTGCGGTATCGGTCCTGAGCATATCGCCCTGATCCGCCGCCTGCTTGACGATGCGACGTGATCACGAATGGGAACGCTCGACGACAGCACCCTCATCGCAGTCGGCATTGCGTTCCTCGCCGGCGGCCTGGTCAAGGGCGTGGTCGGCATGGGGTTGCCCACCGTGTCGATTGCGGTCATGGGTACCGTGCTGGGCCTGCATGAAGCCCTGCCGCTGATGATCGTGCCGTCGCTCGTGACCAATATCTGGCAAGCGCTGATCGGCGGCCGCTTTGTGGCTTTGCTCCGGCGCTTCTGGCTGCTGCTGGCGCTGAGCGCCGCCGGCGCCTGGCTGGGTGTCGGCATCCTGGTTGGCGCGGATGCGCGCATCATGAATGCCTGCCTCGGCGCGGCTCTTTGCCTCTATGCCCTTCTCGGGCTGAGCACCATCCGCATGTCCGTGCCGGTCGGCTGGGAAGGCTGGCTGAAAGCGCCGGTCGGGTTCGCTACCGGGGTCGTTTCCGGCACGACGGGAACCATCGTCATGCCCGTCGTGCTCTATCTCGAGGCGCTTGGACTCGAAAAGGACACGATCGTGCAGGCCATGGGCTTGTCCTTCTCCGTCTCAAGCCTGGCGCTCGGCCTGGCGCTGGCCGGCCACCAGGCCTATGACGGCCATCAGCTCGTGATGTCGTCGCTCGCGCTGGCTCCGGCCACTCTTGGCATGGTGGCGGGCCAGGTTCTGCGCCAGCGTATTTCGCCGACGGCGTTCCGGCGCTGGCTGTTCCTGGCCTTGCTGATCCTCGGCCTGCACTTGCTGACCAAGCTCTTTTCTTGAGCGCGGTGTTGCCGCCGACGGCGCTCCGCTACTCGCGCACCGTCGGCAGCGTGAACCGCACGGTCGTGCCCTTCTTGGGCACGCTGTCGATTCGCATCTCGCCGCCATGGAGCGATATCAACGCTTTGGCGATCGGCAGCCCGAGACCGGTTCCGACATAACCGCCCTCGATCTGCTGCTTTGGCTGGTGAAAGGGCAGCAACGCCTCGGCAACCTCGGCCTCGGTCATGCCGATACCGGAATCGGCGACGAACACCGCGACCTTTCCGTCTTCGTCCTGGTTGAGACCGACGCCAACGCGGCCGCCGCGCGGCGTGAACTTGATGCTGTTGATCAGCAGATTGACCAGCACCTGCTTGATCTTCGTGACGTCGACATTGACGATCCTGCCGTCGCCGGGAATCAGATCGGCCAAGGTCACGCCTGCACGCTCGGCCTGGTCGGCGACGAGCCGCACGCTGGCGCGGACGATCTCGTCGATTCGCGCCGGCTCCGGCCGGAGGATCATCTGGCCTGCGTCGAGCTTGGCATAGTCGAGAATGTCGTTGATCACGCGCAGCAGGTGCTGCCCGCTGTCGTGTATGTCACTGGCATAGCTGCGGTAGCGGCTGCCGATCTGGCCGAACATCTGCTGGGCGATGACATCGGAGAAGCCGATGATGGCGTTGAGCGGCGTGCGCAGCTCGTGGGCGAGGTTGGTCACAAGCTGCTTGACGCCTTCCGTGGCGTGCGCCGCCGTCGAGAGCTCGTCGACCCGCAGCGCCGGAGAGTCGACGGGACGCGCAACCACCCCGAGCGCGCCCCTGGACGTCATGGGAGCGATGCGAATGTCGGCTTCGATGATGGCGCCGTCGAGGCGCGCGATGCGCGAGCGATACCACGCGCCAATTCCCGGCTGGTCGGCGCCTTTCTGCCAATGCAGCAACAGGGTGTGCACGGCACGCGGATCGAAGATGCTGTCGAAGCGTAGGCCGGCGACCGCCGCCGGATTGGCCGCACCGATCAGCGCCGCCCCGGCGCCGTTGATGCGGCTGACCAGATTGTCGACGATCACGGCGATCAGATCGGGCACCGCCTCGAACAGGGGCCAGGCCGCGGTCAGCGTTGCTTCATCCGCGATGAGCGCCTGACTGGGCGCATCGGTCGGGCTAGATATTCCATCAGCGTCGCTCGCGGGCGGTTCGGCTCCGGACGGCAGGATCTTCTGCGGTCCGACCATGTCAGCGGGCGAATCCGGTGACGCTGCGCAGATCGACCCCCGCGAAGGAGGCGCCGACCAGCGTGGCGCCGTCGAAAATCGCTTCGCGCAGGTCGCAACCGTCGAGAACGGCGCCGGTCAGGTCAGCGCGCGACAGGTCCGCGCCGGCGAGGCAGGCGAAACTCAGATTGGCGCCGCTGAGGATCGCGCCCACCAGGTTGGCACCACGCAGGTCGGCGACGACCCTGGCATGCGCCGCGCCGACATCCATCAGCGGGCTGAGATTGGCCCCGCGCAAATCGGCTTCCATCAGATTGGCGCGCACCAGCACCGCGCCGCGCAGATCGGCCTTGTGAAACAAGGCCTGGCGCAGGTCGGCATCCGTGAAGTCGCCGCGGATCAGCTCTGCGCCGGTGAATTGCGCACCGACGAACTGCGTCGCGCGGAACGAGGCCGCCATCAGGCGCCGACGCGACAGATCCCTGCCATGAAGTGCCGCGCCGTCGAAACGCGCCATGGCGCCGCTCTTGGCCTCGGTCTCGATCCAGGTCAGATGCTGCGCGACCAGCTTGTCGACGTCGGGCTCGACCGCCGGCCGTGCCGGCTCATCGCGGGTGGCCCCGCGCAAGGCACCACTCTCGACCAGTGCCTTGTCAAGCATCGCGCCGGTCACATCGGCGCCCTTGAAATCGACGTCGACGAGCTGCACGCCTTTCAGGATGGCGCCGCGGAAGCTCGCGCCGACGACCTTGCAGCCCGACAAGTTGGCGCCTTCGAGGTTGGCATTGGTGAAGTTCGCCGCGCGCAGGTCGGCATTGCGGAAGTTGGCGCCCTTGAGCGAGGCATTGGTGAAGTCGGCGCGCACCACGAACGAACTGCCCAGCTTGGCGCTGGCGAAGTTCGCTCCATGCGCATCGATGCCGGACAGGTCCGCCGAGCCGTCGCCGTCGTGCTGGACCGTGGTGAGCTCTCCCTCAGCGCGCGCCAGCACGCCTTCGCGAATATCGGCGTCAGCCAGCACCGCGCCGTTCAAAGAGCAGCCGCGGAAGCAGGCGCCGCGCAGGTCCGACCGCGTCAAATCGGCGCCATCGAGATTGGCCCGGCGCAGATCAGCCCCGAACAGGTTGGCGCGCGCCATCTTGGCCTTGCGGAACTTGCACCCGGCCAGCTTGGCACCGACCAGATCGATTTCGGACAAGTTGCGGCCGCCGAAGTCGATGCCCTGTAGATCCTGGTGCGCCAGCAATGCGCGCCGCCCGCCGGGCATGCCCGACACGAATCGCTCATGGGCCTGAATGACCATGCGGAGATCGGCCGGGCTGATCTTCTTGCCACCAGCGGCCTTGTCCCCGTTCGGTTGCCCATTCGGTCGTTGAGACATCGGTGCGGTGCGTCGCCTTTCAGGCGTGCATTGATCGGTCGCGTGGCACCGCCACGACACGGCGCGGCGCGGCCAACAGATACGGCCCGTGAGGACAAGATTTGCGCGGGGGGTCCGCGGCAGGCTTGACGGCGAGGGCCATGGACGTCTGTCGACCTGGCTTACCTCTGAAAAGGAGCGATGCTTTATATGCCCCGTATCGTTAAGATAACCTTTACGCAGAATTCATCCAGGCTTCCAGTTTCATTTCCGTTGCTTGGCCGTAGATTTGCGACAGTCGCCGAACCTCTTGGCGTCCGACGCCTGCCATTCCGCCGACCCAGACTGCTTCAAAGGGAGTATGGGGGTGAAGCCCTTGGCGTGTATCCGAACCCTCGGCGTGCTTCTCGCGGCAATCGGCGCACTGCCGGCGATGGATTGCGATGCCGCGGCTCAAGTCGTCAGCGGGCCTGCGCCTACCTTTGCGCTCGATCTGGCCAACGAATGCGCATCGGAGGCGCCGCCGACGCTCCCGGCCTGGCGCATCTCCGCGCGGCTGGATCGCGCGCTCTGGCCGGTGCGCCTGACTTGTACCGGCGATGGCCCCGCCAAGGTGCTGCGAGTCGAGGTGCGCCCGGGCGATGCTTTCGACCCCAATCCGACCGGCCTATCGACCGAGCGCGTCGAAATCCAGCCGCGGCGCGAGCTGGTCCGCTTCGATCAGCCGATCTGGTATGCGTTCCGCTTCCGCCTGCGCGAACCGTGGGTCGATGTGCAGAATCGCACGGTCATCCACCAGATCAAGCAAAGCATCGAACCAGCCAAGGAAACCGATCACGGCGGCCCGTGCCCGCCAGCCAACCCGTTTTTCAAGATCGAAGCGGGCTATCGCAACAAGGTCTCAAGCGCGGCCTTCGTCGTGAAAGTGCGCGGCACGAACAACTGCACAGACGGCAAATCGGGCGCGACGATCTGCGGACCCTGGCCGCTCAAGCTGGGTGAATGGCATCGCATCAATGTCGCGCTGACGCCGAGCCAGGCAAGAAGCGATCTCCGCGTGTGGCTGGACGGCAGGTCATGTGAAGCCTACCGGGGTCCGCTCGGCTATCTCGATCACGGCAGGCGCTCCGCAGACGGAAAGCCGACCATCGACACGCAACCGCGCTTCGGCATCTACCGGGACACGCTCGATGCCGTGCAGGCGATCGACTTCGCCGACATCGCCTTCTGGCACGCCGAACCGGTCGGCCATCCCGCGTGGAGCGTGATCGGCCGGACGGCTTCGCCCTAGATTCCGTCCCGACGGCGCAGGGCGTCCTATCCGACCGCCGCCTTGACCCGCTCCGGCGTCAGCGGCGCGCGGCGCAGCCGCACGCTGGTCGCGTCGAACACCGCATTGGCGACCGCCGCCGGCACGGTCCGCGTCGATGGCTCGCCGGCGCCCGAGGGCGCCACGTCGGGCCGGTTGATCAGCACCGACTCGATCGTCTCGGGCGTCTCCATGGCATCGAGGATCGGATAGCTCTCCCAATCGACGCTGGTGACGCCGGTGCGGTCAAAATAGACTTCCTCGCGGAGTGTGCGGCTGAGCGCTTGGACGACATTGCCCTCGATGGTGCGCCTGAGACCGTCGGGGTTGACGATCAGGCCGCAATCATGGGCGACCGTGAACTTGCGGCCCCAGATCCGGCCACTCGTGCGGTCGACCTCGACCTCGGCGACCACCGCAACGATGGTGCCGGCCCGCTCCGTATAGGAGATGCCGCGGCCGCTCGCGACATTGCCGCTGCTGCGATCTGGCCGCGGAGATGGCCGCGCCTGCCAGCCCGCCTTCTCCGCCGCGGCCTGGATGACCGCGCGGTGGCGCGCATCCTCGACATGCCTGAGCCGGAACTCGACCGGATCGGAGCCGGCAGCGGCTGCCAGCTCGTCGATGAAGGACTCGCTGGCGAAGTGGATCTGCGGACCGAGCGGATCGCGCAGGTGAGAGGTGCGCAGGGGCGAGCCGCTGGCAAGCCATGGCGCCACGACTTCCCAGGCGAGCCGCTTGTTGGCGAAGACGTAACGCTCGGCCGGCGCGCCGAAGACCTTCGACGGCAGCGGCTCGAGACCCATGAGCTGGCCCGACACGCTGTGGCGCGGGTTGCTCTCGTTGGACGCGATCTCCAGCCGATCGAAGCCGCGGCTGAGGAAATCATAGGCGAGGATGCGGCCATCGGAACCGAGTGCCGCGCGCACGATGTGAATCGAAGCCGGGCCCTTGGGCGTCCACGCATGGCCCTCGGCGCGCATGCCCTGGAGCCGCACGGGGCGGCCGACCGCCTTCGAGAGATAGGCCGCGTCGAGCGCGGCGTCGCCCGCGTCATTGCGGCCATAGGAGCCGGGACCGGGCACCCAGATCGCGCGCACCTTGTCGATCGGCAGGCCCAGATGGCGGGCAACACCGTCGCGCACGAAATGGGGCTTCTGCGAGCCGGTCCACACGGTTGCACTGTCGACATGCACATCGGCAACCGCGCAGGCAGGACCCATGCTGGCATGGACCTGGAACGGCCATTCGTAGGTTGCCTCGATCAGGCGTGCGCCGGAAGCGGCCAGCGCCTGCCCCAGGACCTGGTCGACATTGCCGTTCTCGCGCTCGATCTTGCGCGCGATCGATGGCGCCTTGCGCAGATGGTCATAGAGCTCGCTCTGCGGCGGGAACGGCGCGTCGATGCTCGACCACGTCACCTCGAGCTTGTCGGCCGCCTGGATCGCCCGCCACTCGGTTTCGGCGACGACGGCAAGAAACCCCTTGTTCCAAACCACGCGTGCGCCGGGAATCGAACGGATCGAAGCCTCGTCGACGGCGATCGGCGAGGTGCCGGCGTGGGGTGGGCGGATGAGGCGGGCATGCATCATGCCCGCAACCTTGATGTCGGTGACGAATTCCGAGGTGCCGAACACCTTGCCCGCCACGTCGCGGCGTGGCACGGACTGGCCGACGATCTTGTACTGGTCCGGTCGCTTGGGCTTGGCCTGGCCGCTCGCGACCATGTCGTTGCCGGTCACGTTGTTCCAGGTCATGGCGACATTGAAAGTGCGCCCGCCGATCAGCTCGCCGTAACTCGCTTTCTTGCCGGCGCCGCTGACCACGCCGTCGGCCACCGTCAGCTCGGTGACCGGCGCGCCCAGCTTCTCGGCGGCCAGATCGAACAGAATGCGGCGCGCCTCGGCTGCGGCGTTGCGCAGCGGAATGGCGCCCTTCTGGATGCCCGTGCTGCCGCTGGCGCCGCCCTGGTTCACCGACGTCGCCGTGTCGCCCATCACGACCTCGACACGCGCGACGTCGACATCGAGCTCCTCGGCGACGATCTGGGCAATGGCGACGTCGACGCCCTGGCCCATGTCCATCTTGCCGAAGAAGGCGAGCACGCTGCCGTCCGACTTGATGGCGAGCCAGGTGTCGAGCTGGCCCGGCACGAGCGCCGGCTTGGTCGCGGCGGTGCCGGCGGTCTGCGCCATAGCGCCGTCGATAACCGGTGCCGCAATCGTCACCACGAGGGCGCCGGCGCCGCGCAGCAGGTCGCGGCGCGAGATCGGGAGAATGTGGGTCATGGCAGCCTCCCTCAGCTCATCGCCGCGGCGCGCTTGACCGCGCGCAGGATCGCCATGTGCGTGCCGCAGCGGCATTTGAGGCCGCTCAGACCCTCGCGGATCTCGGCATCCGTAGGCTTCGGCGTCTTCGTCAGGAGTGCCGCTGCCGTCATGATCCAGCCATTGATGCAGTAGCCGCATTGCGGCACCTGCTCCTCGACATAGGCCTTCTGCACGGGGTGCGGCTTGTCGGGCGTGCCGAGACCGGCGAGCGTCGTCACCGCGCCGTTGCCGACCGCGCTCAGCGGCGTGACGCAGGAGCGCACCGCTTCGCCGTCGACATGGACGGTGCAGGCGCCGCATTGCGCGAGCCCGCAGCCGAAATGCGGATTGGCGAGGCCGAGCTCGTTGCGCAGCGCGTAGAGCAGCGGCATGTCCGGATCTGCGTCGATCGTGCGCGCCTTGCCGTCGACATGGAGCGTGATGCGGCTGGTCATCGCCGGGCCTCCTGATTGTTGCGTGATTGTTGGCGGCCGGCCGCCGGGCCGCAACCGCGAGAAAAGGCTACACCAGGTCCGGCCGGGCGCCAAATCGGCCACTCTTGCGCCGCGGCCTCATACCGGGCCTAAGATGGCGCATGTCATCCCGCGATCAGCTCGCCGCCCTCATCGCCCACTCGCGCCGCGCCGTCGTCTTCACCGGCGCCGGAATCTCGACGGAATCGGGCATACCCGATTTCCGCAGCCCGGGCGGCGTGTGGAGCAAAATGAAGCCGATCTACTATCAGGAGTTCGTCGCCAGCGAGGAGAAACGGCGCGAGGCGTGGACCCGCGTGTTCTCCAACTCGGCCGGCTGGGTCGGCGCCCAGCCCAATGCCGGGCACATCGCGGTGCAGCGCCTGGTCGCACGCGGCAAGGTGTCGTCGGTGATCACGCAGAACGTCGACGATCTGCACCGCATCTCGGGCGTGCCCTCCGCGCAGATCATCGAGCTGCACGGCAATGCGACATACGCGAGCTGTCTCGACTGCGGTCTGCGCCACGAGCTCGCAGTCATCAAGCAGAGCTTCCTCGGCCGCGGCGAGATCCCGACCTGTCGCGACTGCGGCGGCCTGGTCAAGACCGCGACCATCTCCTTCGGCCAGGCCATGCCGGAGGAACCGATGTCGCGCGCCGCCGCGGAGTCGCGCGCCTGTGATCTGTTCCTGGTGCTCGGCTCCTCGCTCGTCGTCTTTCCGGCGGCGGGCTTCCCGCTGCTCGCCAAGACCTGCGGCGCGCGGCTCGTCATCATCAACCGCGAGCCGACCGAGCAGGACGAATTCGCCGACCTCGTGATCAACGATTCGATCGGCGAGATCATGTCGGCCGTCGTGCCGGCGGATTGAAATCCCCGGCCTACCCCGTACGGGGTATGACGACCATCGCGATGCAGCTATGCTGTCTTGTACAATGCGGCGTGGTCGGCGGCGGCATTTAGCCTTGTCTGGCGCCTGAACCGCGGGCAGCGACGGCCGCGAGCTGGATCACGGGGAGAACCAGCATGGGTCGCAATATTGTCGTCTTCGCCGACGGTACGGGCAACAGCGCGGCGACACTGTTCAAGACCAATGTCTGGCGCTTGTATCAGGCACTCGATCTCAGCACTGGCGAGCAGCTCGCGTCATTCGATGACGGCGTCGGAACGTCCTCGTTCCGACCGTTGCAGACCCTCGGGCTGGCGCTTGGCGTTGGCATCAAGCGCAATGTGCTCGATCTCTATAAATTCCTCTGTCTCAACTATCAAACGGGCGATCGCATTTTCGCGTTCGGTTTCAGCCGCGGTGCGTTCACCATCCGCATCCTCAACGGCCTGATCAACCGCGAGGGGCTTGTCCGCTTCGAGTCGGAAGAGGAACTGCAGCGCAACGCGGCTGCGGCCTATCGCGCTTACCGAAAAAAGGCGTTTCCGGAGCGAGCCGTGGTCAAGCTGGGCCGGGCTCTGCGTGACGGGTGCATCAACATCCGCAATTGGCTGTTTGGCGCGCGTAGCTACGACCAACTCCAGAAGTCGACCGAGTTGCGCAACCGGCATCCCATAGCGGTCGAGTTTCTCGGCGTATGGGACACGGTGGGCGCATACGGCTTGCCGATTGACGAACTGACGAACGCCGTCGACAGGTGGGTTTGGCCAATGTCGTTTGGCAAGCTCGATCTGCCAGGCAACGTCCAGTTCGCACGCCAAGCTCTCAGTCTCGACGATGAACGCCGCACTTTCTTTCCTCTCCCGTGGGTCGAGACTGCGACGCGTAAGCCCGGAACGCAGCTCGACGACGAGAAGCTGGTTCAAATCTGGTTCGCCGGTGTTCACGCCAATGTCGGTGGCGGCTATGCCGACGACGCACTCTCTCATGTTTCATTGTGCTGGATGATCTCGGAGGCTGCGCGGCGCGGCTTGAAATTTCAGGAGTGGACCGTCGCCGGATATGCGGCCATCGCTTCGGACAATGGCCTTGCTTACGACTCGCGGGCCTCGTTCGGCGCACTTTACCGCTATCTGCCGCGCGACACCGACGATCTGATGAACAAGGATGGCAACGGCGCCATCCGCATCCGACCCCTGGTTGATTCCAGCGTCATCCTTCGGATGGCCAATGGCGGCGACGGCTACGCGCCGATCTCACTGCCGCCCGAATTCGACGTCGTTGCACCCGACAATACGGTCGTGCCGTTCCTTCCGCCCATATTGAAGGCGGACGCAACGAAAACCGCGGCGCGTCATCTTCCCCTACCGCCCGGCATGTCCCAGGATCTCGCTGCGCGCACGAACAGCCTGAACCGGGCGCTCAATCAGCTTGCCAACGCCGGCGCAACCCACCAGCGCACCGATCGTATTGCCCTCGTCTTCGACACGGTCTGGTGGCGCCGCACGACGTATTTCGTCACCCTCGGCCTGGTCCTCGCGGCAGCGGCGCTTCCGCTGATCGGACCGGATGACCTTCCGCCGGAAATGCGGGAGGCGAACGAGGCCGCCGGCTGGATTGCGGGTTTCTCCGGCATTGCCAAGAGCTTCTTGCCCGGCTTCGCTGCGCCCTGGCTCGACGCCGTTGAGACGATGCCGATCATCGCCGGTCTTCTCGCGACCGCGATCTTCATGTGCCTGGCGATCAGCGAGCTGCTTCGGATCCGCATTCACGATCGCGCACGCGTCGCATGGAACGTCAATCCCAAGCTGTCATTGCGCATGAAGCGAAAGCGACTGGACGCATTGCACCGTGCCATCACCCTGTTCGCGATCGCCATTTCGGCGCTGGTCGTGAGCATCCTTGTAGGGCTTGGTGGTTTCGATACGTGGAAAGTCCTGCTCCTGGTCCTGCTCGGCGGGATCGCCATACTCTTCTTCTTGAACAGGCAGATCGAAAGACTCAGAAGAACGGACGAAAGCCCCGACGCGATCGACCCGAGCGGTCCAATGCTGCGGCTTGCGCGCTGGATCAGGTTGTCCACGTCGGTTCGTGCCGTATCGCGTTTCTGCGTTCGTCATCTATTCCCCCTGGTTTTTCTGGCCGCCGCCGCATTTCTGGTCCTCGGTGGCGCCAACCGCCTGGCTTTCGATATCTGGAGCTCGTCCGGCCAGGTCTGCACGTCCACGAAGCCAGAGAACCTTGTCGAAGCAAGCAATCAGACCATCAATCAGCCCTTCAACACGAACGAGATGTGCTGGCGATCGGGCGTCACCGTGGTCGAGGGTGCGCGGTATCGGATTCAATTGACGATGACGGAAGGTCTCGATTGGTTCGATCGAGGCGAGCACACCGACATCGGCGGTTTCGAATCGGATTGGACATTCGTCCTCCCCTCTCTGTTCAGGCGCTGGTGGCGCGAGAACTGGTTCATGCCAATCGCGCGGATCGGCGTGCGCGGCAACGATGAATACCCATTGGCGCCGGTCGATCCCTTGCTTCCGGCTCCGAAGAAACCGAAAGACGCGCCGGCGCCCAAGATCGAGACGGGCATGTTCGAGCCGATCCCAACTGAACTTGCCAAGAAATTGACGACGGCGAATCCGCGTGGGGAACGACGCGTGCTGATCGCCGAATTCAAGGCTCGGCGATCGGGCGAGTTGTTCCTCTATGTGAACGACGCTGTCCTGATGCTGCCCGGTCTGATGGCCAGGTTCTATGGCAACAACCTGGGGACGGCGATCGTCAGCATCGAGCGGATCAAGGCGCCGCCAGTGCAGTTGCGCTGAGAAACCCGACACCATCGTTTGACAGTTCGAAGGTCGGCGCAACCCGGGCTAGGATGGCGCTCCCGTCGAACGAGCCCGGGTCCGCCATGAACGAAGCACCTGCCCTCGAGACGCTGATCGAATCCGACGTCATGGTCGCCATGCGCGACGGCGTGCGGCTGGCGACCGATGTGTACCGTCCGGCGCGCGGCGGCAAGGCGCTGACCGGCACTTTTCCGGTCATCCTCGAGCGCACGCCCTACAACAAGGCCGCGACCAGCCGCTCCGAGCGCACCGCCGACAGCCCCGAGCCCGCCAGCCGTGCCGACATCGCGCGCTTCTTCGTCGCGCAGGGCTATGTCGTCGTCTACCAGGACTGCCGTGGTCGCTACGGCTCCGAGGGACAGTTCGTCAAATATCTGTCTGACGCCGCGGACGGTCAGGACTGCATGAAATGGATCATGGCTCAGCCCTGGTGCAACGGAAAAGTCGGCACCATGGGCCTGTCCTATGGCGCGCACACGCAAGGCGCGCTCGGCTGCCTCGATCCGCCGGGTCTGGCCGCCCAGGTCATCGATTCCGGCGCATTTTCCAGCGCTTATCACGCGGGCATCCGCCAAGGCGGCGCCTTCGAGCTCAAGCAGGCGACCTGGGCCTATGGCCAGGCGCTGGCGCAGGCGGAGGCGACCGGCGACGCGCTGACGCGTCACGCGCTGACGCGGCACTCGATCCACGACTGGTTCGCGCGCATGCCATGGCGGCCCGGCGCATCGGCGGTCACGCCGGTGCCCGACTACGAAAGCTATCTCTTCGAGCAATGGACCCACGGCAATTTCGGTCCCTATTGGCAGCAGCTCGGCATCTACATGGCCGGATTCTACGAACGCTATGCCGATGTGCCGGTGATCCTCATGTCGAGCTGGTACGACGCCTACGTGCGCACGGCGACCGAGAACTATCTCGGCCTCAAGACGCACAAGACGTCGCCGATCAAGCTCGTGATGGGGCCGTGGACGCACGGCGATCGGTCCGTAACCTTCTCGGGCGACGTCGATTTCGGACCCGATGCGACGCTCGACGGCGCGCTGGCACCCGACTTCCGGCATTTCCGCCTGCGCTGGTTCGACCGCTGGCTGCGCGGCATCGACAACGGCGCCGAGCGGGACGCTCCCGTGCGCATCTTCGTCATGGGCGGCGGCTCGGGCCGCAAGATCGAGCATGGCCGCCTCGATCATGGCGGCACATGGCGCGACGAAAGCGACTGGCCGCTGCCGGGCACGCGGTTCACGCCCTATTATCTTCACGCCGACGGCAATCTGTCGCCTGCGGCACCGGTGGTCGATGGCGCGGGCCTGGCCTACCGGTTCGACCCGCGCGACCCCGTGCCGTCGATCGGCGGCACCATGACCTCCGGGCAGCCGATCATGGAAGGCGGCGCCTATGACCAGGTCGAGGGCGCGCGCTTCTTCGGCTGCAAGCCGCCGCACCTGCCGCTCGCCGCGCGGCCCGACGTGCTGGTGTTCCAGACGCCGCCGCTCGCCGAGCCCGTCGAGGTGACCGGGCCGATCACGGTCAAGCTGTGGATCTCGTCCGACTGCCCGGACACGGACTTCACCGCCAAGCTGATCGACGTCTATCCGCCGAGCAAGGACTGGCCCAACGGCTATGCCATGAACATCACGGACGGCATCATCCGGGCGCGCTACCGCGATTCGTGGGAGCAGCCCGACATGATGGAGCCGGGGCGAATCTACACCGTCGCCATCGAGCCCTTCGCCAGCAGCAATCTGTTCGCGCGCGGCCACCGCATCCGGCTCGACATCTCGTCGAGCAACTTCCCGCATTTCGACGTCAATCCGAATACGGGCGAACCTGAGGGCCGCGCCCGGCTGTGGCGGGTGGCGACCAACACGGTGAGGCTCGACCGCACGCACCCGTCACACGTCGTGCTGCCGATCATTTCGACACGGCGCTGAGAGTTCGCGCTCAGATCGGCTGATCGAGCGTCGGCGCGCAGTCGGCGACGGTGGTGCGGTGCAGGTCGCGCGGCGCGGTGTGGTCGTAGCGCCGGGCGCGATGCATGACGACACGGTTGTCCCACATCACGAGATCGAACGGCCGCCAGCGGTGCGCGTAGGTGTATTCGCGCTGCGTCGCGTGTTCGGTCAGATCCTTCAGGAACAGGCGCGCTTCGGGCACTGGCCAGCCGCGGATCGTCCCCGCGTGCGACGCGAGATAAAGGTTGAGCCGTCCGGTGCGCGGATGGCGCCGCACCAGGCGCTGCGGGACCGGAGCCCATTTGGCGCGCTCCTCGTCGGTGAACTCGAAAAAGCCGAGCATGCCGCGCGAGTAGAGCTGGCTGTGCTCGCAGACGAGGCCCATGCATTCGGCTTGAAGCTTCGGATCGAGATCGTCCCACGCCGCCCGCATGTCCGCGAACTCGGTGTTGCCGCCGTCCGGCGGGATGACGCGGGCCGACAGGAGCGAGAACTTCGCTGGTGTCGCCTTGAACGAGCTGTCGGAGTGCCAGAGCATGTTGCCGAGACCGAACAGCCGGCTCCGGTCGTCGCGCGCCAGGACATTGCCATGCTTGTCGAGGTTCGAAATGTCGTTGATGTCCATCGACAGCCGCCGCTCGTCGCGTTGCACGATGTCGCCGGTGGCGGTTTCCATCGGGCCGAAATGCGTGGAAAAGGCGTATTGCTGGTCGTCGTCGATCCGCTGGTCGGGAAAGATCAGGACCGCATATCGGTCCATGGCGTCCTCGATCGCGGCGGCGGTCGCCGCAGAAACGCCCGCCGCGATGTCCACGCCCGTGGCTTCGGCCACGAAGTCGTTTCGCCTGGGATTGATCGGCCTGACCGTGAGTGCCATGGCGTTTCGTCGCAGGACCGCGTCCCATCTGTTGTCTGAACGGAGGTTAGCACAATAGAAACCGCGACAGCGGCCCTTGTTAGCCCGCTGCGCGCATACGAGCGAAACGCCATGACCTACGATCTTCCCCTGCGTCGTGGGCCGGTGATCGACCAAGGCCTCGACGGGCGCTTCGATGTCGCGGTCGCCGATGGCCGCATCGCCGCCGTCGCGCCGAACATTCCAGCACCCGCCGAACGCCACGCGATCAACGTGACGATGGACAGCTCCCTCGCACGACATGCACGATTGGCAACCCGGTAGCGGCCCGGAGGCGCCATGGGGCCGGCTCGGCGCTTCGACCGCCGCTACGATCCCGTCATCGCGACCGGACGAATCGCGGCTTCGGAGCCGCCTTCGACCGCTGGTTCATGCTCCGGATCGACTGGCAGGTCTACCCAGAACGTGCTGCCCATGCTGGGTGTGCTGACGAAGGCGATGCGACCCTCCATCAGCTCGGCCAGCCGCTTGGCGAGCGAAAGTCCGAGGCCGGTTCCCTCGATGGTCGAGTATTCTGAACCCGCGCGATTGAATGGCTCGAAGATGTACGGGTGATGCACCGGATCGATGCCATTGCCGGTATCGGCGACGGAGAAACGGGCGCTGTCGTCTGTCATGGCCCGCGCCGCCAACGTGACGGAGCCGCCTTGGCGGTTGTATTTGATTGCATTCGACAGGAGATTGGTGAGGATCTGGCGCAACCGGAATTCGTCGGCGCGCACGTGAAGCGAGGCCGGAATGGGTTCGACCGTCACAGCGACGCCTTTGTCGGCTGCGATTGTCGCCATCGATGAACGGACGGATTCCAGCGCGCCTGCGGCGGAAACACGCGCGACGGATATTTTCATCCGACCCGCCTCGATGGCGGACATGTCCAGCATTTCATCGATGATCCGGAGTAGGTATTGGCCGCTGCTGCAGATCTGGTCGCTGAACTCCTGTTGCGTCGCACTCAGCTTGCCGCCACGGCCGAGCTGAAAAAGCTGCGCGAACCCCATGATCGCGTTGAGTGGCGTGCGCAACTCGTGGCTCATCCTGGTCAGAAATTCCGATTTGGCCTGACTGGCGGATTCGGCCACGATGCGCGCCTGCTCAGCTTGATGTCGGGCCTCCTCGACCTCATCGTTCTTGCCGGCGAGCTCGGCAGTTCGCACAGAGAGAGCCCTGTTTGCCGCGACCAGTCCGGCATTTGCCTCGGCCAGCTCCGCCGTCCGGTGCCGCACATGCACTTCGAGCTGGTCACGCGCACGCTCGAGCGATTCTTCCGCGCGTCTCCGCTCGGCGGTGATCGCCCCGAGGACCAGGCCCGTCACGGCCAGAACGGCCATGAACGTTGTCAGGAGGATCAGCCGTTGATCGAGCGAGCCGCTGGCGAAGGGTCCGAGATCATGGATCGTTCCCCAGATCGCGATGGCCGAGACCAGGATGATCGCCGACGCGGTCTCCCTCTGCTCGAAACGCAAGGCCATCCAGATGATGAACGGAAACACCGGATAAGCCAGCGGCAGGCTGATCGTGAATGAGAACGACGCCGCGATCAGCAGCGCGAGCAGCAGCGCGGTCAGTTCGGCCAGCCTCATGCGGCGCCATGCCACCGCGGGCTTGCTCGCCCACGTCAGCACGACCGGCGCGACGAGAAGAACGCCCATGGCATCGCCCGCCCACCATACCCACCACACCGAGGCGAAAGCCGACCAGGGGATGATGCCCGACGCGGCGAGATTGAGGACACCATTGGTCGCGGTCACGCACATGGCAAGACAAGCGCCCAGACCGACGAGTCCCAGAACATCGCGCAAGCGCGCCAGCCCATTGTCGAAGGCGACGAGCCGGCGCAGCAGCACGGCGCCGAACAGCGGTCCGAGCGTGTTGCCCGTGGCGATGCCGGCGGCGGTCAGCATCGGCTCGTCGCTCATGGCGTTGCCGATGAAGGCACCCAGCCACACCCCGGGCCAGGCGCGACCGCCCATCAGGAGGAACGCAGCCACCGCAATTCCCGCTGGCGGCCAGACGGCCGTCACCTGCTTGGTCGCGAACGCAAGTGCAAAGCCGATCTTTGCAAAACCGACATAGGCGGCGACGAGCACCGCCAGTGTTGCGGCGTATCGGGCGTCGAGCGCGAAGTTCGGCCAAAGTCGAACAATCCACGCCGGCACTGGCAAGAAGGTCATGTCAGTTCTGCAAGCTCGAGCAGCGGCCCGGTTGATCGACGTGGGCCGACCCGCAGCGTAGAATGAGCGAAGGCAACTTAAGATACTGTTAATGCCTGTGCTGTCCGGACCCGAAGTTGAGCGCGCACCATGCCTTCTACCCTCCTCCTGCGCGGCGGCCGCGTGATCGATCCGACCCAGGGCATCGACGGCCGCCATGACGTCGCCGTCGCCGATGGCCGCATCGCCGCCGTTGCGCCGTCCATCACGCCTTCTGTCGCCAAGGAGGTGCTCGACGTTTCCGGCAAGCTGGTTCTGCCCGGCATGATCGACACCCATGCCCACGTCTTCCAGCACGTCACCGGCCGGTTCGGCCTCGACGCCGACCTGGTCGGCGTGCAGTCGGGCGTGCCCGTTCTGATCGATCAGGGCGGGCCGAGCTGCATGACGCTGCCGGCTTTCCGTGAGTTTGTCGTCAATGCCAAGCAGAGCCGGGTCTTTGCCTTTCTGTCGGCTTATCTGGTCGGCGGCATGGAGGGGCACTACTACCCCAACCTCTACAAGCCCGACTGCATCGACGTGAAGGCGACCGTGCGCGCGGCGCGCGAGAATGCCGACATCGTCAAGGGCTTCAAGGCGCATGCCGAGATCGGCGGCTTCGCGCGCTGGGGCCTGGACGTGATCAAGCTGTCGGCCGAGATCGCGCGCGAAGCGAACCTGCCGCTCTACATCCATTTCGGCCAGCTCTGGCCGCTGCCAAAGGAAGGCGGCAACAGCGTCGATCCCGACCGCGTGCTGCCCGATGTCGTCGACCTGCTCAAGCCGGGCGACATCCTCGCGCACCCGTTCACGCGCCACCCCGGCGGCTTCGTCGACCGCAACGGACAGGTCCATCCGATCGTCAAAGAGGCGCTGGCGCGCGGCCTCAAGACCGATGTCGGTCACGGCTCCCATTTCAGCTTCAAGATGGCGCGCATCGCGCTCGACGCGGGCATCGTGCCGGACACGCTGGGCGCCGACATGCACGGCTACAACACGGCCGTGCCGCGCCATGCGGGCACGCCCGAGACCCATTCCGACCAGGACCACATGTTCTTCGGACGCACGCGCTTCTCGCTGGCGTCCACCATGACGTCGCTCTTGGCGCTCGGCGTCTCGCTGGAAAAGATCGTGCCCATGGTGACGTCGAACCCGGCGGCGATGCTGGGCATGGCCGGCGAGATCGGCACGCTGAAGCCGGGGCTCGTCGCCGATATCTCCGTGCTCAACGACGAGCGCGGGCGGTGGACGCTCAGCGACAACGAGGGGACGAAGGTCGCGGCCGACCGGATGCTGACGCCCGCCTTCTGCCTGCGCAACGGTACGCGCTTCGATGCCGACGCGTCGATCCTGCCGACGGCCGAGGCGGCATAACCTCCTTGGAATCCTCCGTGCCTGTGGCATCCCCCACCCCGGCCCTCCCCCACAAGGGGGGAGGGCGCGAGAAGCGCGGCGTCGGCGCCAGTCTCCGGCGCAAGGAGGACGATCGCTATCTGCGCGGCCGTGGCCAGTTCGTGGCCGACATCGCGCTGCCGGGCATGCTCGAGGTCGCCTTCCTGCGCAGTCCGATCGCCCATGGCCGCATCCGCGCCATCGGCAAGCCCAGGGGTGCCGAGCATCTCGTGTTCACGGCGGCCGACCTTGTCGGCGTGCAGCCGATCCGCTCGGTCTCCGCGCTCAAGGGCTTCAAGGCCTCGGCGCAGCCGATCCTCGCCGAGGGCAAGGTTCGTCAGGCCGGCGAACTGATCGCAGCCTGCCTCGGCGCGACGCGCGCCGAGGCCGAGGATCTGGCCGAGCAGGTCGAGCTCGATCTCGCCGATCTGCCGGCCGTGCACGACATGGAACAGGCGAAGGCGCCCGGCGCGCCGCTGGTGCACGAGGAGTGGGGCGACAACATCGTGCTCGACTCGCTGTGGGACGGCGACCTCGCCACGGCCAAGGCGCAAGCGCCGATCCAGGTGACGCGGCGCATCCGCACCGCGCGTCAGCACATGGCGCCGCTCGAAAACCGCGGCGTGGTCTGTCATTGGGACCGCCGGCTCGACCAGCTCGTCATGTACAGCGCGACGCAGATGCCGCACATCAATCGCAACGGCCTGTCGGATTGCCTCGGCATCGACCAGGGCCGCATCCGCGTGGTCGCGCCCGATGTCGGCGGCGGCTTCGGCTACAAGGGCATCCTGCTGCCTGAAGAGGTCTGCCTCGCCTGGCTCGCGATCAGGCTCGACCGGCCCGTGCGCTGGCTCGAGGACCGGCGCGAGGCGCTGGTCGCCGGCGCCAATTGCCGCGAGCATCTCTACGACATCACGCTCTACGCCGAGCGCGACGGCAGGCTGCTCGGCATCGACTGCGAGGCGATCGTCGATTCAGGCGCCTATTCGTCCTATCCGTTCTCGGCCTGCCTGGAGGCGGCGCAGGTCTCCTCGATCCTGCCCGGTCCCTACAAGATGGAGCGCTACCGCTGCCGCACCTATTCCGTCGCGACCAACAAGGCGCCGATCCTGCCCTATCGCGGCGTGGCGCGGTCGGGCGTGTGCCTGGCGCTCGAGCTGATGATCGATCTGGTCGCGCGCGAAGCAGGGCTGGAGCCGCACGAGGTGCGCCTCAAGAACCTCGTCCAGCCGGAAGAGATGCCGTTCGACAACATCACGAAGAAGCATTTCGACAGCGGCGACTATCCGGAATCGGTACGGCGCGCGGTCGATGCCATCGGACTGCCTGGCCTGCGTCGCCGCCAGAGCCAGGGCGAGTCTGACGGGCGGCGCCTCGGAGTCGGCATGGCGATCTATTGCGAACAGGCGGCGCACGGCACCTCGGTCTATGCCGGCTGGGGCATTCCCATGGTGCCCGGCCATGAGCCATGCGTGGCGCGCCTGTCGCCCGACGGCATCCTCGAGCTGCGCATCGGCGCCCATTCGCACGGCCAGGGTTTGGAGACGACGATGGCCCAGGTGGCCCACGAGGTGCTGGGCATCGATCCCGACAATGTGCGCCTGATCCACGGCGACACGGCCACCACGCCCTATTCGACCGGCACGTGGGGCTCGCGCTGCGCCGTCATGTCCGGCGGCGCGGTCGCCACGGCATGCCGGGAGATCGGCCGGCGCGTGCGCAATCTCGCGGCCACGCTGATGGAAGTCCCGGCCGACACGCTGGTCCTGGCCGACGGCCTCGTCGAGGCGCCGGGCACCAACCGCAAGATGACGCTCGGCGAGGTCGCCCATGTCTGGTACCGCAAGCCGCAGCTCGTGCCGGCCGGCGTCGATCCGGGCGGGCTCGAGACGACGGTCGGCTACAAGGCGAAGCGCGACACCGGAACCTTCAGCTATTCCTGTCACGCCGTCGCGGTGCTGGTCGACACCGAGACCGGCGGGGTCGAGATCGTCGACTACGTCGTCGTCGAGGATGGCGGCAAGCTGATCAACCCGATGATCGTCGACGGCCAGATCCTCGGCGGCACGGCACAGGGCATCGGCACGGCGCTCTACGAGGAAATGCCGTTCGATGCGAGCGGCCAGCCGCTGGCATCGACCTTCGCCGACTACCTCCTGCCAAGCGCAACGGAAGTTCCCGCCGTGCGCATCGACCACATGGAGACGCCCTCGCCCTACACCGAGTTCGGCCAGAAGGGCATCGGCGAAGGCGGCGCGATCGCCCCGCCGGGCGCGATCGCCAACGCGGTCAACGATGCGCTCAGGTTCTTGGGCGCCGAGGTGATGCAGGCGCCGATCACACCTCGCCGTGTACTCGCAGCGATCGAAGCGGCTCGTTCGGCGGATTGATCGACTCGCCGCCACCGGGTCGGCATTGCGGCCACCTGTTTATACGTTTAGTACCGTTTGCGCCTATACGTAGAAAAACATGCCATGGCATCCACGAAGCTGACCTTGCTGATCGACAGGTCGACCGCCGCGCGTGCGAAGCGGTATAGCAAGCGTCACAAGACCAGCATCTCCCGCCTGGTCGGACGCATGCTCGCCGACCTGCCGGACGCCGTGGATACCGACATGACACCGAGCGTTCGACGGTTGGTCGGATTGCTGCCCGACACGATTTCAATCGGCGAACATCGACACGCACTGCGGCAGAAGTACCGTTTGTGAGGCCATTTCTCGAAGCCAATGTCGTCATCGACGTGCTCGCGGCGCGCGAACTTCACTGGCGCGCCAGCGCACGCGTGCTCACCATAGTCGAGAAACAACGGACCAAGGCCCTGGTGGCCGCCCATAGCATCACGAAGATCTATTACCTTCTCAGCAGGCACCTCAATCGCCGCAAGGCGCGAGCGGCCGTCGTAGACTTATTGAATCTGGTGCAGGTCGCCGCGGTCGACCACGATGTGCTGCTGCAAGCGCTTTCGCTCGGCTGGGACGACGTCGAAGATGCGGTACAGGCCGCGGCGGCGCTGGCGGCCGGGGCGACTCATCTGATCACGCACAATCCGCGTGACTTTTCCGGGCTGACCATCCCCGTCGTGACGCCGGATGAGTTCATTCCTGTCTAGTCTGAACTTTGCCCCATTTTCGAGCTAAGCAATTG
>Ga0194121_10000486_pt1 | contig 70151 bp, 83 predicted proteins | sample TA2MahCa50mmetaG_FD_148609 | JGI IMG/M metagenome (GOLD analysis project Ga0194121, IMG submission 148609) | Freshwater microbial communities from Lake Tanganyika, Tanzania - TA2015020 Mahale Deep Cast 50m | ecosystem: Environmental > Aquatic > Freshwater > Lake | place: Tanzania: Lake... | reverse complement strand
CTGCGCTGGGAGAAGGGCCACTTCGTCCTGGATGCGGTGGCGCCGGGATTCACGCCGCCCGAAGTGGTCGCGCTCACGGAGATGGAGGTCGCGGTCGCGCCAAACGTCCGCACGATGCAGTAGCCTCTTCGGCGTGTGAGAATTCAGCGCTCAACGAACTCTCGTGGAGGTTCCCACCTTGGCGATGGCCCAGCAGACTCCGGTGTCCCCGATCGAGCGCCTGACGACGCCCTATGACCGCGAACGCCTGGAAGACGTCGGGTTCCTGACGTGCATGACCCTGGTGTTGCTGGGGAACTACGCGCAGACCGGGCATCTCGGCGGGCCGCTGGCCTACACGCCGTACAACGTGGCCACGCACCTGGCCGGCCCCGACCTGGGCGGGCTGCGTTTCGACTACCGCCGTCCCAAGCATCCCTACAGCGACAAGTTCATGCTCGCGGGCGGGCACTGCATTCCCACGTGCTACGCGCTGTGGATGATCATGGGTCAGGCGCTCGCGCGGAAGTACGAAGCCACCGGCAACCGGCGCTATCATGTCGATCCCTCGGTCGCCATGCTGCCCATCGACGCCCTCGGGTTCCGGCGCGGCGCGGGCGCGCTGCGCACGCTGCTGCAGGATCACGGCCTCGCCGATCATCCGCGGTTCGCGCAGGCGAAGGCGCGCGGCATCCGGGCGCTGTCCGGTCACGCGGAGAGCACCGACGTGACCAACGACGTGAACGGCGGGCCCTCCGGCATCGGCATCGCCACCGCCGCCGGCAAGGCCGCGTTCTGGGACGTCGTCGGCGCCGGGATGAATGCGCCCAAGGTGATCGCCTTCGAGGGCGAGTTCGCCATGACCGAAGGGCACGCGCAGGAGCTCAAGACCCAGGCCATCGCGTTGCAGGTCGGCAAGCGGCTGCGCGTCATGCTCTCGGACAACAACGCCGGCATCGACGATTCGCTGCTCGGCGGCGTCGTCGATAGCAAGTACGACGCCTACCGGCTGATCGATCAGTGGACCTCGTACGGATGGAACGTCTTCGTCGTGGACGACGGCAACGACTACGACCAGATCGTGGCGTCGCTCAACACGCTGGAACACTGGGACCCGAAGGACCGCCGGCCGATGGTGGTCATCGGCAAGACGATCAAGGGGTACTGGCCCGCCGCCAAGAACGGCAAGATCGCCGACGACTGCGATCAGGTGGTCGGCTACAAGAGCCATCCCTACGGGCTCAAGATGAACTCCGACTATTTCCTGCCGCTCGCCTGTTCCTTCGAGGACTGGTACGGCGTGAAGTTCGAGGGCATCCAGCAGGGGCCCGTGAAAGATCCCCGCGAGCGGCTGCTCCAGTTCAAGACCAACATCGACGTCGTGATGTCGTTGCTCGACCGGAACGGCCTCGGAGACTGGCTGGCCGATCGCCTCGTGGACATCGGCGACAGCCTGCGGGACGAGATCCCGCTCCGGATCCAGGTCGACCGGGACCCGTTCCTGGACGAGCGGCTGCGCGTGGCGAATCTTCCCCTGGAGCCTCAGAAGGTGAAGGCGACGAACCCCCTCTCCGGTGCGGAGAAGAACGTCCAGATCGCGCTCTTCCGCAAGGCGGGCGAGATGGCGGGCACGCGGCGGGGCATCTCGGAAATCGTCAAGTGGCTGAACCACGTCACCGGCAACCGCATGCTGACGATCGCCGCCGACCTGTCGGAGTCGATCAACCTGGAACACGGCAGCCTGTGGGGTCACTACGATCCGGAAACCAATCCGCTGGGCACGCGCTTGAAGGCCGCCATCCAGGAAGCGGGCAACGCCTCGACGGCCATCGGCCTCGTGAGTCAGAGCGCGTCGCTCGACCCGGACAAGTTCGCCGGGGTGTGGGCGATCAGCGGCACCTACGGGGCGTTCACCCCGCTGATGTACACACCGGCGCGCGTGTGGAGCCAGCAGAGCCAGGACAGCAAGTTCCGCGTGGGCGTCCTGCACATCCTGGTCGGGCACTCCGGACCGGAAACGGCGGCGGACGGCCGCACGCACTTCGGGATCTTCGCGCCGCAGGTGTGGAAGCTCTTCCCGCGCGGCCAGACCATTCACCTGAACTTCTGGGACTACAACGACGTGGCGCCGGGCTACTTCGCGGCCGCCGAGATCGCCGCGCGCGATCCGAAGGTGGGGATCATCACCCTCGAGGTGGCGCGCCCCGATTTCCCGGTGGCCGATCGGGCCACGTTCGCGGACACCGACATCCGTGCCGCGGCCAAGGGCTTCTACGTGATCCGCGACTTCGCGCCGGGCAGGCCGCGGCACGGCTACGTGGTCACGCAGGGATCGAGCTCCACCGTGAACCTGGTCAGCGTGCTGCCGAAGCTCGAGGAAGCCGGGATCAACGTGAAGGTCGTCGCGGCGATCAGCGAGGCGCTGTTCGACCGCCAGCCGGAGGCGTATCGCCGATCGGTGTTGCCGCCGGAGGCGTACTACGACCTCATGGTGGTGAGCACGGGCACGCGCCGGGTGTGGCCCCTTCGCGGCGCCGGGCCGCTGACCGACGAGTACTCGCTCACTTCGGACTGGGACAACCAGTGGCTGACGGGCGGCTTGGAACCCGACGTGATCGCGGAAGCGCACCTGGATGCCTCGTCGATCCTGGCCGGGATTCATCGCTTCGGCGCGGAACGCGATCGCCGGATGGCCCGCCAGCGCGACATGCTGGCCGCGCTGGCGTGAGAGGACGGCGGTCCTACACGCGCGCTTTCGCCGCGCCGCCGAGATACGCCGCCTGGACCTCGTCGCTCTTGAGCAGCGCCTCGCCGGATCCGGTCAGCACGATGGTGCCCGTCTCGAGCACGTAGCCGCGGTCGGCGCATTGCAGCGCCTTGCGGGCGTTCTGCTCCACGAGCAGGATCATGCGCGAGAACACGCTCGAGCAACGGCTCTACGCCGGGAAGGCTGAGTACAACGAATAGAGAGGCAAGCCATGCGAGCGGTGACCTTTTCGCGATTGGGCGGCCCCGAGGTCATGGAGGTGTCGAACTTGCCTGAGCCGAAGCCCGGCCCGGGCGAGGTGCGGATTCGCGTGGCCGCGGCGACGGTGAATCCGACCGACATCAGCTTCCGCAGCGGGCGGCAATTCAGCGTCGCGCAGCTCGCCGAGATGGGCGTGAAGCCGCCTTTCATTCCCGGCATGGAGCTCGGTGGCGTGGTCGACGCGGTCGGTGAGGGCACGCCGTGGCGCATCGGTGACCGCGTGATGGCGATCGTCAATCCGCGCCGTCCCGGCGGCGGCGCGCAGGCCGAGCTCGTCGTCGTTCCCGCCGCGTCCGTCGCGCGCGTGCTCGACGGCACGAGCCTCGAAGCCGCCGCCACACTGCCGATGAACGGGCTGACGGTGCGCCTTGCCCTCGACAAGCTCGCGCTCAAGGCGGGGCAGACGCTCGGCGTCACCGGCGCGGCCGGCGCGGTCGGCGGCTACGCGGTCGAGCTCGGCGTCAGCGAAGGATTGCGCGTGATCGCGGTGGCGCGGCCGCAGGACGAAGCGCTGGTGAAGCGCTTCGGCGCGGCGACGTTCGTGCCGAGTGGCGACGACGCGATCCGCCGCCTGTACGACGCCGCGCCGGGCGGCGTCGATGGACTGATCGACGCGGCCGTGCTCGACGCCGCCGCCCTGCCCGCGATCAAGGACGGCGGAAAGCTGGCGACCGTGCGGGGCTTCGCCGGGCCGTCGGAGCGCGGGATCACGATCACGCCGGTGCGCGTGACGTCGTACGTCGAGAACCACGACGCGCTCGATCGGCTGGGGCGCCTGGTGGGCGAGAAGCGGCTCACGCTGCGGGTGGCGGAGACGTTTCCGCCCGAGCGGGCGGCGGACGCGCAGCGCAAGATGGCGGCGGGCGGAACGCGCGGACGGCTGGTGATCGTTTTCTGAGGAGATGACGCAATGATGAATGGCACAGGGCCGCTGAACGGGATCCGCGTGATCGATCTGGGCCGTCACCAGGCCGGACCGCGCTGCGCGCAAGTGCTCGCGCGCCTGGGCGCCGAGGTCATCAAGATCGAGCGCCTCGGCGGAGAGGAGACGCGCTACCACTCGCCCTGGGTGCGCAAGCAGAGCGCGTACTGGGTCCAGTACAACAGCGGCAAGAAGAGCGTGAGCATGGACTCGCGCAAGGACGAAGCGAAGACGATCCTCCGCAAGCTCGTCACGGTGTCCGACGTGGTCGTGCAGAACTTCCGCCCCGGGACCATCGAGGAGATGGGCTTCGGCTACGACGTGCTGAAGGCGCTGAACCCGCGCATCATCATGGTCAACGTCTCCGCGTACGGACAGTTCGGTCCCTATCGCGAGCAGATCGGCTACGACCCCATCGGCCAGACGATGTCAGGCATCGCGATGGTCACGGGCGAAGAAGGCATGCCGCCGATGCGCGCCGGCGTTCCGATCATCGACCGCACCACCGCCCTGCACTCGGCCATCGGCACGCTCGCCGCGCTCTACGAGCGGAGCATCTCCGGCCAGGGCCAGAGCATCGACGTCTGTCTCGCGGACTCCGGCTACAGCCTGACGGAGATTCCGATCACCGCCTATCAGGGCGCCGGCACCGAGCCGAAGCGCGGCGTCTCCGATTCCGCGCCCAGCGGCACGTATCCGTGCAAGGACGGGTGGGTGTTGATCGCCGCCGGCGACCAGCATCACTGGCATCGCGTGTGTGCGGCGCTCGGCAAACCGGAGTGGCAGACCGACGCGCGCTTCACCACACGTCCCGCCCGCACGAAGCACGCCGCGGACGTGAACGCGGCGATGCGCGAGCTGATGGCCGGCATGACGATGAAGGACGCGATCGCGCACTTCACGAAGCACGACGTGGTCGCGGCTCCGGTCAACACGATCGCGCAGGCCGCGAAGGATCCCCACCCCTGGGAGCGCCGGGCGATGGTCGAGGTCCCCGACTTCCTCGCCGGCACCATCGCGGTGTCCGGCGACTTCTGGCACTTCAGCCGCACGCCTGCCGTCGTCGCGTCGACGCCGAAAGTCGGCGAGCACAACGAGGAAGTCCTGGGGCTCCTCGGCTACTCGACGGACGAGATCGCCGAGCTGTATGCGAAAGAGGTCATCGGCAACGTCCACCACTACGACGCGGTCCCCGGGTAAAGGAGCTCACCGTGGCCAGACTACCGACGGCGACCAGAGAGAGCGTCCCCGAGGGGCAGCGCGACATCTTCGACGAGATCGTGAAAACCCTCGGGTCCGTCCCCCGCCATGGCCCGGGCTCCGTCATGATCCACGTGCCGAAAGCGGCCTGAACCACTACCTGCGCGATGAATCCTCGCTGCCGAAGAAGATCCAGGAGCTCGCCATGCTGATCACGGCACGCGAGCTCGATTGCCAGCACATCTGGAACGCGCACGCGGCGTCGGCGCGCAAGGCGGGCGTGCGCAACGAGATCGTCGATGCGTTGCGCGACCGGAAAGAGCTTCCGGCGCTGGCCGCCGACGAGGCGGCGGTGATCCAGTACGGCCGCGAATTCTTCCGGACCCATCGTGTCAGCCGCGGGGCGTTTCAATCGGCGCTGGAGCAGTTCGGTCGCCAGGGCGTCGTCGAGCTGGGTCTGGTCATGGGGAACTACAGCCTTCTGGCGTTGCTCATCAACTCGTTCGACACCGACCTGCCCGCCGATCGGACCGAACCGCTCCTGCCCGTCTCGTAGTCGCTACGTGCCGGCAAGCTTCGCGACGACGGGAGCCAGCACGTCCATGAACGGATCGAAGGTGACGAAGTACGAGATGCCCCACCGCTCACGACGCCGGTGCAAGGCGTCCACCATCTCGTCCACGGTGCCGATCAACACGTAGGGCGCGTCGAGGATCTCGTCGACGCTGAGCTGCGTCCAGGTCCGCTGGAGCTCTTCCGCCGCCTCACGCCTGCGCTCCGTCACGATCACGCGCTGGACTTGCACGCTCAGCTCGAGACGATCGAACCGCGCGCCGGCCGCCTCGCGCACCATGCGCAGGCGCTCGTCGACACCGGCCACTCTCCATCCGGACATGTCGAGCGCCGTGCCGCCCCGGATGAAGCTGATGCCCGTGAAATTCACGGTGTTCGCTTCTCGGGCCGCCAGCGCGAGGAGCCGCGGGCCATTGCCGCCGATGACGATCGGCGGATGAGGTTGCTGGACGGGACGCGGATGGATCGTGTGGCCGGTCACGCGATAGTGCTCGCCGGCCGCCGTGACCTCGGCGCCGCCGAGCAGGGCCTTGATGATCGCCACCGACTCGGCGAGCCGGTCGACCCTGATGCCGCCCCGATCGAAGCGAAGCCCGGCCTGATCGTATTCCGTCTTCACGTACCCTGCGCCGAGCCCGAGCTCGAGCCGGCCGTCGGTCAAGAGGTCGATCGTCGCCGCTTCGCGCGCGAGCAGCACGGGATGGCGCAGATCGTTGTTGAGCACGTTCGTGCCGATCCCGAGGTGCCGCGTGGCGTCCGCGGCGCTCATCACGGCCGGGATGGTCGCCAGCATGCCCGACAGGTGATCGGGCACGAGGAGCACGGCGTAGCCGAGGGCCTCGGCCTTGCGCGCCTTGTCCTGCCACTCGGTGCGCGACCCGGCGTCCCGCACGTTGATCCCGAAGCGGAACGGCTTCATGCGCTCACACGTGATTCGTGAACAGCGCGAGCGCGCGCGCCACGTCGGCGGGCCGCAGTCCGTACCCCGGCTGCGTCAGAAGGAGACGATCGCCGAGCTCGCCCATGCCGCCGTGATCGTCGATGATCACGTAGGCGTCGACCGCATGGTCCGCGAGCCAGGCGGCGATCTCTTCTCCCCGCCCGGCGCCGGGGATGTCGCTCGGCGTCTTGTCCACGACGCGCCCGACGAAGCCTCCGGTGTCCAGTATCGTCTGCAGCTCGGCGACGGTCTTGCCGTGCCTCCAGGTCGACGAGACGACGACGTCGGCACCGCTGGAGGACACGATCTCGTTCAAGACCTGCATGCACGCGGGCTCCAGATCGCCGTAGCGATCCCACCGGCGGATCGGCGCCAGCACGCCGTCGATGTCGAGAAAGATGACTCGCTTCAGGCCGGTAGCTCCGCGAGCAGACGGCCGAAGCCCGGGACGCGGTCGGCGCTGTCGAACGCGCGGAGCATCGCCCAGAACGACGCCTGATTCGTCGTCACCACGGGCTTCGTGAACTCGCGCTCCCACGCGGCAATCGCCGGCATCGTCGGGAAGTTGCCGCCGGGCACCACGAACGCTTCGATCTCCGGCCGATCGATCCGCGCGAACGCCTCGCGTGCGTTCTCCGGGCCGAGCTTGCCGATCGCGTACGCGTCGGTCGCGCCGAAGCCTTCGAGCGCGATCGTCTCGAGCCCGTGCTTCGTCTTGAAGTAGCGCAGGGCGCGCTGGTTCACCGGCTCCGAGTACGGCGACACGATGGCGATGCGCCGCGCGCCGAGCGCGCGCACGGCGCGGCCGACCGCCTGCGCCGACGTGATCGCCGGCACGCCGGCGCCGCCGCTCATCCGCTTCGTGACCACGTCGTCGTAGTCGTCGGCGAAGAGACTGGCGGAGGTCTGCGCGAGGATCACCAGCTCGACCTTCGCCGTGCCGAGCAGCTGCGACTGGTAGTCGATGTCCTCGTCGCGGCTCGGCGAGAAGCTGCCGCCGCCGCTCGACTTGAGGCGCCCGAAATGCGCCTGGTACGTCGCGGGCAGGAGCCGCGACTCGATCTCGACCGTCGTGTTCGTGGACGGAATGAGCACGCCGAAATGTCGGGTCATCGTCGGCGAGTATACGCGCTGTTGTGGTAGCCTCCGGCGCGTCCGACCCCGACGATCCCAGGCAGGAGGATGGACGATGACCGACGCTGCCGACGCCATCCCGAACCGGGGCTATCACGCGCACATCTACTACGATCCGCAGAAGACACGTCCGATCGCGGAGCGGCTGTGCGCCGTCATCGGCGAGAAGTTCACGGTCGAGTTCGGCGGCTTCCGCGACGGGCCGACCGGGCCGCATCCCGTCGCGAACGCCCAGGTCATCTTCAAGCCCGAGCAGTTCGGGCCCGTTGTCGAGTGGCTCATGTTGCACCGCGACGGCCTCGACGTGCTGGTCCACCCGCTGACGAACGACTCGGTCGACGACCACAGCATCTACGCGCTGTGGCTCGGCTCGCCGGTGCCGCTGAAGCTCGAGACGTTGCGGCGTAGTTACCGCGCCGAGCTCCTCCCGAGCGCCTGAGCGGCGACGGCCTCCCGTCTCCTCAACTGACGGGCGATGTCCGGGTCTGCCGTGCCTGCGGGCAGATCGACCCTGCGGATAGTCAAGGCAGGTGCCCGGCCTGTGGCGTGTTCCTTGGTCTTGCCGTCGTGCCACGCGCCGAGGCGGAGCAGATCGCGCGCTCCCGGCGACGCCGGGCGTTGCGACGCCGCCTGGTCCGTCTCGGAGTCGCGCTCGCCGTCATAGGAGGGACCACGACCTGGGCTCTGGGCGTCTTTTTCGATCTCGGCGTCGATCCCCCGAGTGCAACCACGAGCGTCAGCGCCAGCGTCGCGCCCCATACCTGGGCGCAGGCCCGACGGACCCCGGAAAATACCGGCTTCATCCCCGACCACGCGCCCTTTTCGCACCAGGTCAGATGGACGTATCGCGCGTCAGGGCCGCTCCTCGCGTCGCCGGCGGTCGTGGAGCCGCACGTCTATTTCACGACGGGAGACGGTCGCACGCTGGCCCTGGACCGACAGACGAGCCGCACCGTCTGGGAGTACCGGAGTGGCGGGCCCTCCAGCTCCACCCCTGCGGTCGCGGGCGAACTCGTGATCTTCGCCAATCGCCCCGGCCGCGTCGGCCCTCAATCGCTGGACCGGCGTGCGGATCTGGGAAGCGGACCTGGCGCATCCCATCCTGGGCTCACCTATCGTGGTGCTCGGGACCGTCTATATCGGGACGGCGGACAAGAAGCTCCACGCGCTCGATGCCGCCACCGGACGGCGGCGCTGGGCGTTCACGGCTCACGACTGGGTGGTCGATGCCGTCGCGTACGCCGACAAGCGAGTCGTCGTGGCTTCACGGTCGAGCCGCATTCACGTGGTCAGCGCGGACACTGGACGCGAGCGCCTCGTCTACGATACCGGCCTGGGCCGGCACCTCGGGGGAGCGGTGGCGATCCAGGGCGACCGCGCGTACTTCGGGACCGTCTGGGGCCGCGTGTGGGCCATCGATTGGCAGGCCACGACCTATCCCCTCGAGCGGGCGATCGTGTTCTGGAAGAGCAACTTGTACGTGTGGGGCATGCTGTCGCAGCCACCGGTCCAGAAGGCAACGGTGTGGTCACGGCGCGTCGGGGGCGATGTGATCCACACGCCGGCGATCACCCATGACACCGCCTATGTCACGACCTCCCGCGGGAAGGTCGTGGCCCTCGATACCGGAACCGGCAGCACACGCTGGGGCGTGGATCTGAAGACGGATATCACCGCGGCCCAGACGGTCGCAGGGACATCGGTGCTGGTCGGTGCCGCGAACGGGGCCGTCGTTGGCCTGGACGCCCGCACCGGCGCGGTGCGGTGGGAGTTCCGGACGGCAGGCGAGGTCAGCGGGAGCCCGATCGTGGTGGGCACCACGATGTACGTCGTGTCGTCCGAAGGCAGCCTCTACGCCGTCACCAGAGCCGGGTAGCCCCTACGAGGACGCGTACGTCGAGACCTCGATCGAGTTCTGGTCCGGATCGTCGAGATAGATCGAGTCGATCGGGCCTTCGGCGCCGCTGCGCTTCACAGGGCCGTCGCGCAGGGCGACGCCGCATGTCTTCAGGTGCTCGACCCAGTCGGCGAGCGGCGCGCTCGTGATGAAGCAGAGTGCGGTCCGCCCACGCCCGAATGTCTCGACCTCCATGCCGAGGACACGCTGGTAGAACGCGCACGTCTGGTCCACGTCGCGCACGGTCAGAACGAGATGGTCGAGGCGGTCGAGACTGAGGTTTGCCATGCGCGCGATTCTATACGGGCGTGGTAGGGTTTGCGCACTTCGCCCGACCACGCTCAAGGGGAAATGCTCACGCTGAAGACGGCATGGGCGGACGGCACGCGCCACCTGATCTTCGCGCCGATGGCGCTGCTCGAGAAGCTCGCCGCCCTGACCCCGCGCCCGCGCATCAACCTGATCCTCTATCACGGTGTGCTCGCGCCGCACGCGCGGTGGCGCGCCCGCGTCGTCGCATTCGGCGCTCTCTCGGAGACGGCCCCGACGGCTCGTGAGCGCCGATGTTGTCGGATTCCAAGGCCCTGAAGCTAGGCGACGTCGACGAGCCGGACGCCGCCGATCATTTCGAAGTGACGACGGTTGTTCGTACGAAGAGTGAGGTCGTGCCGCAGGGCCGTCGCGCCGATCAGCAGATCGAAATCGCCGACCGTTCGTCCTTGCCGCCTGAGGTTTCCGCGTTCGCGGCCGAAAATGTCGCACACCTCGTCGTCGACGGGCAGAACCGTCACGCCAGCGATGAACTGCAACAATACGCGGCGGCTCCGTTCGGGGTCCCGCGAGTAATGCACCCCCTCATAGAGTTCGGCAAGCGAGATCATGCTGAGCGTGAGAGCGTGCGGGCGGAGGTCCTCCAGGCGTTGCGTGATGGCTGTAACCCCGTTGAGGTGATCGATCACCCAATCGGTGTCGAGTAGAAAACGGGGCGTCACATTTTGACGGGTGACCGCGTCACGACGAGCCGATCACGGTAGATCGCCTCCTTGAATGCCTCGGCATCGATCAGGCCGCGCCAGCCGCCGGCGGTGTCGAGCAGGGGATCACCCGGCGCCGACGGGCCAGTGTCGATCGTGAGCGTCACTTCGTCCCCATCGTGGACGAGCTCGCGCACGGTCGGATCGAGCGGCTCGAACACACCGTTTGCGAATTTTGCCCGGATCGTTCGTGTCATCGCTGTTCCCTCGTCACCGGCTGACAGTTGTCATTGAGTATCCGCGCTGTCGACGTCACTTCGCAAGTAACGCCTGCGGCGGGCAGTGTCTCAGCTTGCCTCTGGCGACCCGACTGCGCCGTGACGCCAGCGCCCCACAAATTAGAGCCGGACCCCATTCACACTCTTGTATCCGAACTGTTTCAATAGGGCTCGTACCTGGACTTCATCGATCCTTTTCCCCCGCTGTACCTAGGGGGGGCACCGAGGATGAACCCGAGCTCAACCGCTCATCGCCCGCGCATTGATAGGGGCCTTTCGCCGTCTACGCTCTTGACGTGCTGATCCACCCGCTGACTGACGACTCGGTCGACGACCACAGCATCTACGCGATGTGGCTCGGCTCGCCGGTGCCGCTCGAGCTCGAAACGTCGCGGCAGAATTACCGCCCCGAACTGCTCCCAAGCGCCTGAGCGCGACGGCCCGCCGAGGGTGGCTCGGCGGCCGTCAACGCTGCGTCGTCGTTCGCTCGCGTGACTCGGCCGGCGATCAGCCCCGACCGTTCTGATACCTCGCGTTGTGCAGCACGCGGCCGGGATAGCTCCCCGTGTGCGTCCCCTTCTCGAGGAGGACCTCGCCGTTCACCACCGTGTAGTGGATGCCCTCGGCGAGCTCGCGCATCCGCCAGCCCTTGTTCGGGAAGTCATGCACCACGTCTTCCGTGACCGGCTGCACGGTATCCGGATCGAAGATCACGAGGTCCGCCGCCATCCCCGGCAGCAGGAGCCCGCGATCGTAGATGCCGAAGGCGGTGGCCGAGTCGAAGGTCAGCCGGCGCACCGCCTGCTCGAGCGGCATGATCTTCTTCTTCCGCACCCAGTGGCCGAGCAGGCGGGTGGGATTCGACACGTTCGAGTGGAACTGCACGTGCGCGCCCCCGCCGGAGAGGCCGACGACGGCGTAGGGGCTGCCGAGGATCTGCGCCACGGCCTCGGTGTCGGTGTTGTTTTCCCCGAGCGTGAACACGGTGTTCAGCTCCTCCTCGACTGCCAGGTCGAGGAAGGCGTCGACCGGATGCTTGCCCTGGGCCTTCGCGATCTCCGCGACGCTCTGACCTTCGAGGCCGCGGTTCTTCGAAAGCTGAGTCTCCTCCACGATCATCAGGTCCCAGCGCCTGGAGAAGCTCGGGTCCGGAACCTGCGGACCGTCGACCTCGGCGCGGAGCTTCGCGCGAATCTCCGGATCGCGATACGCGCGTAGCTTGTCGGCATCGGGGCCCTGGAGGATCGGCAGCCAGGTGGGCATGCTCCGGAACACCTGGCAGTTCTTCATCGTGAACCGCTGGACGACGCTTCCGGGATTGCAGAGCGGCACCGCGCGAATGCCCTGCCGCGCCGTCTCCTCGACGTGCGCCAGGTGCTGCCGCCACCGGCCCGGGTGGCGCGCTTGCTCGACGATGGTGTTGTACATCACGGGACGGCCGCAGGCCTCGGAGATCCGGCTCAGCAGCTTGTCTTTCAACTCGGGTTGGGTGCCGCCGCCGCACTGGATCACGCCCGTGCCCACCTCGCGGAGCACGTCGGTCAGCGCGAAGAGCTCCGACTCGGGCGCGCAGGCCGCGGGGATGCGCGTCCCCGCGATGTCGAAGTGGTTCATGTTGCGTGTGATCGAGAGCCCGAGCGCGCCCGCCTCGAGCGCCTCGCGCACCACGCGCCGCATCGTCGCGAGCTCGTCGTCCGTGGCCGGACGCTCCGAGCAGTCCTTCCCCATCGCGTAGAGCCTGACGGCGGAGTGGCCGACGAGCGTGCCGACGTTCACGCCGAGCCGCTGTCCGACGGCGCTCATGTACTCGGGGAACGTCTCCCACGTCCACGGCACGCCCGCCTCCAGCACGTCCATGGGAATCGCTTCGACATAGGAGAGCATGCCGGCCAGCTTCTCGCGCTCGCCGCGCTTCACCGGCGCGAGCGCCAGCGAGCAGTTGCCGATGATGACGCTGGTGGCGCCGTGATGACAGGAGAAGGTGCAGAGCGGATCCCAGAGCACCTGCGCGTCGTAGTGGCAGTGGTTGTCCACGAACCCCGGCGAGACGGCGCGCCCATCAGCCTCGATGACCCGCCGCGCCGGTCCGTCGAGGCGCCCGAGCTCCACGATCTTTCCCTGGACCACCCCGACGTCGCCGTTGAAGGCGGGCCGACCCGAGCCGTCGATGATGCGGCCGTTCTTGATCAGCAGGTCGTAGGGCATCGTGTCCTTCGCTACCGCCACGGGTTCAAGCGCAACTCTCGTTCGAGCCACGACATGATGACGTCGACGTTCACTTCTTCGCCAGCTCGGATCACGATGGTCGCGTCGACCATCTCCGGTCTGAAGCCCGACGCCTCGCCGCCCTCACCCACTTCGACGAGGACGAGGTCGATCGCGGGATCGTTCACTTCCATCGCCCCGGCGGGCGATGCCACGACAGCACGCCGGCGACCGTAGCGGCGGCGAAGCGCGTCGATGAGCCGGATCCTCTCGTCGTCCGCGCCCTCGACCGCGACCCTGATCGGTCCTGGCCCGTGCGCGTGGCGGAGGGAGGGGCTTCGGCGCGCGGCGACGAGCTCCGAGCGGGCCATCCGCGTCCCGTCGACCGGACACGTCGCGTCGAGATCTCCTGCCGACACGGGCCGGGAGACCAGAAAGTCGAGGCCACACGAGCCGCAACGGAACCCACGGTGGCCCCTCGCGTCGTCAGGCCGACCGGGCTTTGCGGCGATCTCGTGCATGGCCCAGTAGTGATGCGTCTTGGCCACGACGGTGACGATGCTCTTCACCTCGTCCTCGAGCCGGAACCTCGGACCGGCGGGCAGGAGGAAGCGCTCGTCCTCCACGCGCGCCGTGACGTTCTCGAGCACGATGGCGGCCCCGATCCACTCGGCCATCGCCCGTGACTCACAGGAGACCGCAATCCAGACCGGCGACTGCGGCTCGGCAAAGAGACCGGTGGTCTCCCAGATGCCGCGCCGCATCTCCGCCACCATCCCGGGATCGGATGCGGCGTCGGCGCCGGCCGTCGAGGGTTCGCGAAGCGCTTGCTCGATCCCTCGGTGCGGGGGCCCGCCGTGGAGAGCGAGGTCGCAAAAGCTCGTCCACATCGAGCCCCAGTCGGGCCGCCCGTCCTCGCGCCAGACGAACGGCGCCGCCGCCATCGCGGCGGCGCGAATCGGGGTCGTCACCGCGCCACGACTCGAATGTCTTCCAGCACGCCGCGCTCGCCCGCCTGGGCGAGCACCGCTTCAATGGTCTTCACGAGCTGGCGCGCCGCATCCACGCTCAGCTCGACCGCCACGCGGGCGCCCGGACCGAGCGCCTCGTTGACGAAATCGATGTTGAGCGCGTGCTCGAGCGGCAGATCGTACGGATGGTCGTACGAGACGTTGGCCTCGCGAACTTCGAACCACTCCGGTCCGCTCTTGCCGCGGCCTTCGAGCTGCACCTGGTGCGCGATCATCGTGCACATGGTCGAGTCTCCTCTCGATCAGCGCAGGGTTCGCTCGCAGAACGCCCAGACCTTCTTCCAGCCGTCCATGGCCTGCTCCTGACGGTACGCCGGACGGTCGTAGTAGAAGAAGCCGTGGCCGGCGCCGTCGTAGCGATGGAACTCGTACTTCTTACCGTGCTTCTTGAGCGCCTCTTCGTGCGCGTTGACCTGCTCGGGGGTGGGTGACTTGTCCTCGTTGCCGAAGAGCCCGAGGATCGGCGCCGAGAGGTCCGCGGTGTAATCGATCGGCGCGACCGGCTGGTTCGCCGTGAGCTCTTCCTTGGACTGGACCACGCGTCCGCCCCAGCACTCGATCACGCCGTCGAGGCCCTTCAGCCGGCAGCCCGCCAGGAACGCCTGCCGGCCTCCCGAGCACGTGCCGAAGATGCCAACCTTGTTGCTCACGTACGGCAGCGAGCGAAGCCACGCGTTCGCGCCGTCGAGATCGCCGAGCACCCGCGCGTCCGGCGCGCCGCCGGCGGCCCGCACCTTGGCCCCGACGTCCTCGGGGGTGCCGTGGCCGTCGCGGCAGTACAGGTTCGGGGAGATCGACACGTAGCCGTGGTGCGCGAAGCGGCGCGTGGTCTCGCGGTACCATTCGTCCCAGCCCGGCGCATGGTGGATGACGACCATCCCCGGGAACGGTCCGGCGCCGAGGGGTCGCGCCACGTACGCATTGATGACATCTCCGTTGTGCCCCCGCATGGATACCGTTTCGGCGATCATGCCTTCGTACTGATCGGTCTGGTACATGGGCGCCTCCTCCGCTGAGATCTCGAGCGGCGCAATGCTACCATCGCGCGGTGAGTCGATCCCTTGCGGCGCCCGCGGCCCCGACGAGATTCGGGGCGTTGCGCCATCGTGACTACCGCCGGTATTTCCTCTTCGCGCTGATCGGTCAGATCGCCGAGAACGTCGAGCACGTGATCAGCTACTGGGTGATCTTCCAGACCTTCCACTCGCCGACGCTCGCCGGCTTCGCGGTCATCAGTCACTGGGTCCCGTACCTGCTCTTCTCCGTCTACATGGGCGCGCTCGCCGACCGCTACGACTGCCGCCGCCTCATCCAGATCTCGCAGGGGCTGTTCGCGCTCGCGTCGCTGAGCTGGGGGCTCCTGTTCCTGACGGGAAGCCTGCGCGTGTGGCACGCCGCCGTGCTCCTGCTCATCCACGGCGCGGGCGGCGTGATCGCCGGCCCGGCGATCCAGCTCATCGTCCACGACATCGTCGGGCCCGCGCATCTGCCGAGCGCCATCCGTCTCAACGCGACCAGCCGCTTCCTCGCCACCCTGCTCGGCCCCGCCGTCGGGGGCGGGCTCATGTTCCTCCTCGGACCCGGCGGCATCGTCGCGAACGTCCTCCTCTACGTGCCTCTCTCGATCTTCCTGCTGACGCTGCGCTACACGGGGCACAGGGATCGCGCGGAGCGCCCCACAGGGCTGGCGCGCCTCGGGCTCGGTGAGATGTGGCAGCTCATCTCGCGGAGAGGGCTCGACCGGCGCATCGTGCTGATGATCCTGCTCGGCGGGACGGCGTCATTCTTCGTCGGCAGCGGGTTCCAGGCACAGATGCCGGAATACGCGCATCACCACGGCGACGACGAAGGCCACCGGTACAGCGGGTTGCTCGCCGCCAACGCGGCGGGCGCGGTGACCGGCGCGCTGCTGCTCGAGTTCCTCCCCGGCGTCAGGCCCACGGTGCGCGCGGCGATCGTGTGCGCCGCGGTGTGGGGCACGCTCATGGCGCTGTTTCCCGCGGCGCCCGGCTACGTGACCGCGGTGTCGATTCTGGTACTGGCGGGCGCGTTCAACGTCGCGTACACGTCGATGGCGCAGACGCTGGTGCAGCTGCTCGCGCCGCCCGGCCTGCGCGGCCGGGTCGTGGGACTCTTCAACACGTCGATCATGGGCCTGCGCGCCGGCAGCGGCTTTACCATCGGGGTGGTCGGCGCGTTCATCGGCGTCGAGCTCTCGCTCACGCTGAGCGCGATCATGGTGGTGCTGATCGCGCTCGCGCTGCTGGTCGCCGAGGCACGGACACGTCCCGCCGAAGAGCCGATCGCATGAGGAGGAGGCACGGATGCCGAGCCGACGCCAGCATATCCAGCTGAGTCCCGACGAGCAGGCCACGTTCTTTCGCGAGCACAAGAAGGCCGCGCTCGCGACGATCGACAGGGACGGGTTCCCGCACGTCGTCGCGATGAACTACTTCGCCAAGGACGGCGCGTTCTACATGACGTCCTACGGGAAGGCGCAGAAGGTCGTGAACGTCCGGCGCAATCCCAAGGTGGCGCTGATGGTCGAGACGGGCGACAGCTACGGCGACCTGCGCGGCGTGATGGTGCGCGGCCACTGCGAGATCCTCGAAGGCGAGGCCGCGGTGAAGGCGGTGTTCGCGTCGCGCGGGCAGGCGCAAGCGCGCCCGTCAGCGCCGCAGCCCGGCGCCGTCGCCAGCGCGCCGAAGCGCGTCGTCCTGAAGATCGTCCCGCACAAGGTCATCAGCTGGGACCACAGCAAGCTCGGCGGGAAATACTGAGCGCCCCACGGAGGCGAGCATGCCCAAGATCCTGGTGATCCACGGCGCCGGCATGAACATGCGCGGCAAGGTCCAGCTCGACATCTTCGGGCCGATGACCCTGCCCGAATACGACGAGCGCATCCGCGGCTACGCGAAGGAGCTCGGCGTCGACGTCGAGATCTTCCACTCGAACCTCGAGGGCGAGATCGTCAACAGGATCTACGCCGCCAGCGAGCAAGGCTTCGATGCCGCGATCTTCAACCCGGCGGCATTCGGCACCGGCTATCCGGCGCTCGTCGCGGCCATCTCGCAGGTCAAGTTCCCCACGACCGAGGTCCACATCTCCAATCCGATCCGCCGCGGGCCGGCCTCGCAGACGGCGGCGGTGAGCCAGAGCGTGGTCGCGGGCTTCGGCATCGCCGGCTACGCGCTGGCGCTGCGGGGAATCCGCGACCAGCTCGCCGCGAAGAAGTAGGATCCACAGGGGGACGATGAACATGCGCGCAATCGTGATCGCCGGCCTGGTGACGCTGATCACCGCGGGCTTCGGAGGAACGCGAGCGCTGGCGGTGTCCGCGACGCCGGTCACCGAGCTGCGCGTCGCGTGGGAGACCGTCGCGCGCGGCGCGAAGGCCGTGGTGCGTGGCTACGTGTACAACGACCACCACTTGCGCGCGGAAAAGATCCAGCTGCGGATCGAGCAGCTCGACGCGAGCGCGCGCCCGGTCGTGACGCGGGTCGCCTGGGTCCCGGGAACCATCGCGTACCGGGATCGCGCGTACTTCGAGGCCGCCGTTCCCGCGGCCGGCGCGACGTACCGCGTCTCCATCGAATCGTTCGATCGAGCCGGCTGCGGCGACGGCTGAAGCCCGGCCGCGCGCGTCACACGTCGTCGAGGCCGCTCGACCATCGGCGGCAGATGTGATGGGCGATCGCGATGGGCGCCGGCAGCGACACCTGCGCCGGATCGTCGGCGCCGGCGGCGGCCCGCGCCACCATCTCGCGGATCTCGTCGCGGCTGAACCACCGCGCCTCGGCGATCTCTTCGGAATCGACGGTGATCTCCTCCGTCAAGGCCTCCGCGAGAAATCCGATCATCAGCGTCGACGGGAACGGCCACGGTTGCGCGGCCACGTAGCGCGTGCGCCCGCACCGGATCCCCGCCTCCTCGCGGACCTCACGCCGCACCGCCTCTTCCAGGGTTTCTCCCGGCTCGACGTAGCCGGCGAGGCACGAGAACCTCGCGCCCGCGCGCCGGCGGTTGCGGCCGAGCAGGGCGCGCTCACCGCGAATGGCGAGCATGATCACCACGGGATCAGTTCGCGGGTGGTGTGAGGCGCGGCAGTCCGGGCAGCGTCTCAACCACCCCGCGGAGGCGAGCGTCGTCGGCGACCCGCACTGGGCGCAGAAGCGATGACGCGCGTGCCAGTCGAGCAGCGACCGGGCCTCGGCGAGGATGGCGGCCTCGCCGGCGGCGATCGCCGGGGCGAGGGCGCGCACGTCGATCAGCTCGGTGTCGATGTCGGGCGCGACGCTCGCCCCGGTCGCGTCGACCGCGAGATGGGCGTGGCCCTCGCCCAGTCCGAGGAAGATCACCGTCGCGCCCGTGTCGATGTGGTCGCGCCACGGCGCCACGGGCTGCCAGTCGAGCGCCGGCGCCGCTTTGCCGCGCGTGAACGGCTTCAGGTCGCGCACCGGCAGGACCCGCGTCTCCGGGTCGGCGAGGAGCCCGGCCACCCGCGCGCGATCATTGCGGCGCTCGCTGGCGCGATCGAGCGGGTTGCCGCCGAAGCAATACACGTCCTCGGTGGAACTCATCAGCAGGTCTCCGTTATCATTTGCCGGCATGATCGCAGAAGACGACCGCTTGCCGGCCGACATCGAGGGGCACCCCGTGGTCCGGGCCGCGGCGGCGCTGCGGCCAGTGATCCGCGGCTATCACGACGAGCTCGAGCGCGAGCAACGCTTGCCCAAGGCGCTGGTCGAGCGGTTTCACGCCGCGGGCTTTTACCGCATGGTGAGGCCGCGTCAGCTGGGGGGCCTGCAGGTCGATCCGTTGACCTACCTGCGCGTCGTCGAGATCCTGTCCTCGGCCGCGGGCTCGGTGGGCTGGAACGTCTGCAACAACAACATCGCCCAGCTCGTCTCGCTCGGCCTGCCGGACGAAGGCATCAAGGAGATCTACGCGCCGGGCGTCGACACCGCGGTCGCCGGCACCGCCGTGCAGGGCGGCGGACGCGCCGTGCCCGTCGAGGGTGGCTACCGCGTCACCGGTCGCTGGCCGTTCGGCACGGGCTGCCAGGAAAGTCCCTGGATGCTCGGCAGCTTCCAGATCTTCGACTGCGACACGGTGCGGCGGAGCCCGGACGGCACCTCCGTCTACTGGCGCGGCGTGTTCGCGCGCTCGGAAGTGCAGCTCGTCGAGGGAAGCTGGGACGTGTCGGGACTGCGCGCGACCGGCAGCTTCGACTGGACCGTCGACGACGTCTTCCTGCCGGAGCGGCGAACGATGGTCCACCACGGTGTCCCGCTCGACAACCAGTGGAGTCACTGGCCGGGGATCTCGTTCGCGCTCCCCGCGCAGGCGTGGGTGGGTCCGCACCACAGCGCGGTGATCACCGGCATCGCGCGCGCCGGCATCGACGCGTTCATCGAGCTCGCGGGCGAGAAGACGCCGCGCGGCCGGACCGCGCGGCTTTGCGAGAATCCGCAGGTCCAGGACGCGATCGGCCGTGCCGACACGATGCTCAACGCCGGTCGCGCCTACCGCACCGCGATGGTCACCGAGCTCTGGAACACCGTCGCGGCGGGCGGAGACACCACGCTCGAGCAACGCGCGCGGTGCCGGCTGGCCGCCACGCACGCCGCCGACAGCGCGCGCGAGGCGATGGACCTGATGTACCGGCACGGTGGCAGCACGTCGTACCGGCGCGAGAGCCGGATCGCCGAGTGCTGGCGCGATCTCCAGGTCGTGGGCCAGGCAGTGACGCTGTTGCCGGAGTGGTACCCGATGGGCGGCCGCGTGTTCCTCGGGATGGATCCGGGTCCGCGGCTTCGCTAACGCGCCGCCACGCGCGGCAGCCCGAAGTGGTCGCGTAGCGTCGTCCCCTCGTACTCTCGCCGGAACAGCCCGCGCGCCTGAAGCTCCGGCACCACGAGGTCGACGAAGTCGGCCAGCGCGCCCGGAAAGTACGGCGGGAGGACGTTGAACCCGTCGGCCGCTTCCTCGACGAACCATTCCTCGAGCGTGTCGGCGATCCGCTTCGGCGTTCCGCAGAGCACCCAGTGCCCGCGCGCCGCCGCGGTCAGGTTGTAGAGATCGCGGAGCGTCATGTTCTCGCGCTTCGCGTATTCGTAGAGCACGCGGTGGAAGGTCTGGCTGTGCCCTCCCGGGGGCGGGGCGGGCACGGGCTCGTCGAGGGGGAACCCGGTCACGTCGTAGCCGATCCGACCACTCACGAGCGTCAACGCATTGGTCGGCGAGATCCAGCTCTGGAGCAGCGAAAGCTTGTCCCGCGCCTCGGCCTCGGTGCTCCCGATGATCGGCATCACGCCCGGCAGCACCGTGACCTGATCCGGCGTGCGGCCGGACTTCGCCATGCGCGCCTTCAGATCGCGATACGCGATCTTCGCGCTGGGCAGCTCCTGCACGACCGAGAACACCACGTCCGCGGTCCGGGCTGCCAGCTCGAGCCCGGGCCCAGAGCCACCGGCCTGGATGATGACCGGATGGCCCTGCGGAGAGCGCGACATGCTCATCGGGCCCTTCACCTGGAAGAAGCGGCCCTTGTGGTTCAGCGGGCGGACCTTCGCGGGATCGAGGTACGTTCCCGTGGCCTTGTCGGCGACGATCGCGCCCTCGTCCCAGCAGTCCCACAGCCCTTTCACGACGTCGACGAACTCCTCGGCACGCTCGTAGCGCAGGTCGTGCTCCATGTGCTCTTCGCGGCTGAAGTTGAGCGCGGCCTTGCCGCCCGAGGTCGTCACGACGTTCCACGCGGCGCGGCCCTTCGAGATGTGGTCGATGGACGCGAACGTGCGCGCCACGTGATACGGCTCGCCGAACGTGGTCGAGACGGTCGCGCCCAGCCCGACGTGCGTGGTCGACATGCTGAGCGCTGAGATGAGCGAGGTCGGCTCGAAGCGGCACATGAACGACGGATGATCGCCGGGATCCATGGCGAGCCCGTCGGAGACGAACACGAGGTCGAACTTGCCGCGCTCGGCCTCGCGCGCGATCTCCTGGATGACGGACAGGTCGTTGTTGCTGGTCGCGGCGCCCTCGTACCGCCACCCGGCGGAGTGGTTGCCGGTGCCGAGGACGAACACGCCGAAATGCATCTCGCGTCGCGCGGCCATGGTTACAGCACGCCCTCCTTCTTGAGCGCCGCGACCTCGTCGGCGCCGATGCCGAGCCACGCGTGCAGCACATCCGCGGTGTGCTCGCCGAGCAGCGGCGACGCGGTCACGCGCGGCGGCTTGCCGTCCACGCGCACCGGCCACGCCGGCATCTTGAACGGCCCGCGCGCGTGCTCCATCACCTGCATGATCCCGCGCTTCTCGAAGCTCGGCTCGTTCTGCAGCTCCATCGTGTCGAAGACGGCGCCCGCCGGCACGCCGACGCCGCTGATCAGCGTCATGGCCTCTTCCTTGGTGTGCTTGCGCGTCCACTCGGTGACGATCGCGTCCACCTCCGCCTCCCGCTCGCGCCGTACCGCGGTGGTGTTGTAGCGCGGATCGTCAATGAGCTCCTCGCGCCCGAAGAGCTTCATCAGCCGCGCCCAGTGCTCGGGGTTGGCGCCGCTCGTCATCACGTAGATCCAGTCGTTGGGACCGTAGGGCTTGCATTGATAGAGGCCGGACGGCGAGTTGGCGCCCATCACGCTCTTGCCGCCGCGCCGGGCCGCCGCCTTCCCCGTCTTCGCCTGCACCGCGAAGCAGGTGCGCATGTAGTGCAGCATCGCGTCCTGCATCGCGACCTGCAGGCGCCGCCCCTGCCCCGTGCGCTGCCGCTCGATGTAGGCGCCGAGGATCGTGATCGCCATCAGCATCCCGGTGCCGGTGTCGCCGAGGCTCACGCCGGGCTTGACCGGCGGCCGGTCGGGCTCGCCGGTCACGCTGATCGTGCCGCCGGCGGCCTGCGCGATCATGTCGAACGCGAGGCCCTTCTCGTACGGGCTGCCGGTGCCGAACCCCTGGATCGAGCAGTAGATGATGCGCGGGTTGAGCGTCCTGACCTCCTCGTACCCGAGGCCGAGGCGCTCGATGGTACCCGGCGCCATGTTCTCGATCGTGACGTCCGCCTTCTTCAAGAGCTCCTTCACGAGCGCGAGCCCGCGCGGCGACTTGAGATCGACCGTCAGCGACTTCTTGTTCGCGTTGAACATGTGGAAGTACCAGGGGTCGTCGGGCTCCTTGCCCGGCATGACCCGGCGGGCGGGATCGCCCGTCTTCGGGTTCTCGATCTTGACGACCTCCGCGCCGAGCCACGCGAGCGCCTCCGTGCACGAGGGCCCCGCCTCGAACTGGGTGAAGTCGACCACGCGGAAGCCGGCGAGAAATTCCAGATCCTGGCAGTTGTCGCTCATCGTGATCCCTCCGCAGAAAACGTACCACTGACCGGTGCTACGATGCCCGGCACCGCGAGCCATGGGATACGTCGGCCAGAGCGTACGCCGTCGCGAGGACGAGCGGTTCATCCAGGGTGCGGGGCGCTTTGTCGGAGACGTCGACCGCCCCGGGATGCTCCACGTCGCGGTCCTGCGCAGCCCCCACGCCCACGCGCGCATCGTTCGCCTCGACGCATCGCGCGCGCGCTCAGCCCCCGGCGTCGTGGACGTCCTCACGTACAAGGACGCGCCCGCGCTCCACCGGCCGATCCCGATGCGCATGTCGGATCGCGGCATCATGAGCCGATTCCTCCAGTACCCGCTCGCTCAGGACCGGGTTCGATACGTCGGTGATCCGATCGCGGTGGTCGCCGCGGACGATCGTTACCGCGCGGAGGACGCCCTCGACCGGATCGAGGTCGAGTACGAGGCGCTTCCCGCCGTCGTCGACGCGCGCGCAGCGGCCGCCGGGTCGCCGCTGCTCTTCGAGGCCGTCGGGACGAACGTCGCCGCGAGCTTCCGTCAGGTGGTCGGTGACATCGAATCCGCGATCCGCGAGGCGCACGCGGTCGTGCGCGAGACGTTCGACGTGCAGCGCCACACCGCGGTGCCGATGGAGACGCGCGGGGTGATGGCCGAGTGGGACAGCGGCCGTCGGGTGCTCGAGCTCTGGGGCATGACCAAGGTGCCGTACTTCAGCCGGACGATCATCGCCGACCACCTTGGATTGCCCGAGCACGGCGTGCACATCCACCAGATCGACGTCGGCGGCGCGTTCGGCGTCCGGGGAGAGCTGTACCCGGAGGATTTCCTCGTCCCCGTGCTCGCGATGCGCAGGGGACGTCCCGTGAAGTGGGTGGAGGATCGCCGCGAGCACCTGATGGCGACCAATCATTCACGCCAGCAGCACCACGAGGTGCTCGTGGCTCTCCGGCGCGATGGCGTGATCCTCGGCCTCGACGACCGCTTCTGGACCGACATGGGCGCCTACGTGCGGACCCACGGAGCGACGGCCCCGAACAACACGGCGGCGTATCTCGCCGGGCCCTACCGGATTCCGAACTACCGTGTCGAGGCCGCGTGCGTCGTGACCAACAAGACGCCGACGGGCACGTACCGGGGCCCGGGGCGATTCGAGGCGAACTTCGTGCGCGAGCGCGTGATCGACGTGGCCGCGCGCGCGACGGGCATCGACCCGGCGGAGATCCGCAGCCGAAACTTCGTCACGTCCGACGCGATGCCCTACGAGGTCGGCACGACCACGCTGGGGCGCAAGGTGGTGTTCGACAGCGGCGATTTCCCGCGCCTGTTCCGTCGGGCGCTCGATCGCTTCGGCTATGCCTCGCTCCGCGAGGAGCAGATGCGGGCACGTGCGAGCGGCCGGTACCTCGGGATCGGCCTCGCCTACGTCGTCGAGAAGTCCGGCCTGGGTCCGTGGGAAGCCGCGCGGGTGACCGTCGCCACCGGCGTGCCGTCGGTGGGCCAGGGCGTCGAGACGGTGTTCGCGCAGATCTGCGCCGACGCGCTCTCCGTCTCCTGCGAGGACGTCACGGTGCGGTACGGCGATACCGATCTACTGCCCGGAGGCGGCGGCGCGTTCGCGAGTCGCGGCACCGTCATGGGCGGCAATGCCGTCCTGCGGGCGGCCGAGCGCGTGCGCGAGAAGATCCTGCTCCTCGCCGGCCACGAGCTCGAAGCGCATCCGAAGGACCTCGAGCTTCGCGAGGGCCGCGTGCAGGTCAAAGGCGTGCCCGACCGGACGGTCTCGCTCCGCGAGCTCGCGAAGGCCGCGACCGTCACACGCGCGCTGGCCGCGGGGCGCGAGCCTGGTCTCGAAGCCCTCGAGTTCTATGAGCAGGAGAAGATGACCTACGGCCACGGCGCCCACCTGGTCCAGGTCGAGATCGACCCGCAGACGGGCCTCGTGACCATCCTCCGCTACATGATCGACCACGACATCGGACGCGCGATCAATCCGCTGCTCGTCGACGGACAGATCGTGGGCGGGACGGCGCAGGGCCTCGGCGCGGCGTTGAAAGAGGACCTCGTGTACGCCGCCGACGGCCAGCTGCTCACGGCGACCCTCATGGACTACGCCTTGCCGACCGCGACCGACGTGCCTCCGTTCGAGATTCACCTCGGCGAGGACGACCTGTCGCCGGTCAATCCGCTCGGCGTCAAGGGCGCCGGTGAGGACGGCACCGTCGGCGCCGGCGCCGCGATCGCGAACGCCGTCGCCGACGCGCTCGGCGTGACGGTCCGTAGCCTGCCGCTCACCCCGTCGCATGTGCTCGCGCTGCTTCGAGAGGCGCAAGGAGCCCGCTGAATGCTGCGCATCACCCGCGACCAGAAGCTGACGACCGCGATCACGGGGTCGTACCCCCGGCCGCTCTGGTACGACGTGAGCCTCCGCGGCCAGTCGTTCAAGACCGCGCTGGGCGACTCGCTGTTCCGCGAGCAGTACCTCGACGCGGTGGCCGCAGTCATCAACGCGCAGGAATCCGCGGGCCTCGACATCGTGACCGACGGCGACAGCCGGTTCGATCTCGCCGTCGGCGGCAAGTCGTGGTTCTTCTATCCGATCGAGCGGCTCGGCGGGATCGAGGGCCATCGCGATACCTCGCGCGGCTGGATGTCGCGTCATGGCCTGCGTCCCGGCAAGATCCTCTGGGAAGTGCAGGAGGCGTATCAGCCGGCCGTCGTGAAGCGGCGTCTCAGTCGCGGCCCCTCGAGTACGCCGCGCTGTGGAAGGTCGCCCAGCGTCTCACGGACAAGCCCGTGAAGTTCGGCACGATCTGCGCGCCGGCGCTCGCGAGCATGCTGTGGGACGAGTACTACAAGGACGATCGCGCGCTCATCAACGATCTCTCGGACATCATGAACGCCGAGCTTCGCGAGCTCAGCGCCGCCGGCTGTCCGCTCATCCGGGTCGAGGAGCCGCCGCATCACGGGCGAACCACGCGGCCGGACTGCACCGACGCCGAGCTCGAGTTCCTGACCGAGGCGTTCAACCGCCAGCTCGTCGGCGTGGACGCCGAGATCTGGGTCCACACGCGCTGGGGCAATCCGAACCAGCAGCGCGTGTACTGGGAGACGCCCAGCTACGAGCGCGCGTTGCCGTACCTGCTCGCCCTCGACGCCGACGTGATCACCTTCGAGTGCGCGAGCACCGACGGGCGAGATCTGCCGCTCTTCGCGAAGCACAAGACCGACAAGAAGATCGGGATCGGCGTGATCAGCCACTGCAACACCGTCGTCGAGCCCCCCGAGCACGTCGCGCGTCTGATCCGGAAAGCGCTCGAGTACATCCCGCCCGAGCGGCTGGTCGTCACGACCGACTGCGGCTTCGGCCGCGAGGGCCTCAGCCGGCGGATCGCCTACTACAAATGTGTCGCGCTCGTCGAAGGCACGAACATCGTCCGGCGGGAGCTGGGTCTCCCCGAGGCGCGGGTGCGCGCGTCCGACCCGCGCGTCTACTTCGCCGGCGAGGTCTGACATCGTGAAGCGAGCGATGCACCTCGCACAGTTCCTGTGCCACGGGCCGACGTACCACAGCCTCGCGATGTGGCGCCATCCGCGGACGGCGGCCGCCGGCTACGAATGGACGACGCCCGAGCTCTACCAGCACATCGCGCAGGTCTGCGAGCGCGGCAAGTTCGACATGGTCTTCTTCGCCGACCTCAACTACATCTCCGACACGTACACGGGCTCGATGGCGCCCGCGATCCGCCACGCCACGCAGGCGCCCGAGCACGACCCGATCCCGCTGCTCGGCTTCATGGCCGCGGTGACGTCGCGGATCGGCCTCGGGGCCACGTTCTCCATCAGCCACGCGCACCCCTTCTACGCCGCGCGCCTGTGGGCGACGCTGGACCACCTCACGCGCGGCCGCGCGGCCTGGAACGTGGTGACGACGCTGAACCACAACCAGTCCGCGAACTACGGCGAAGATCTTCGGCCGTCGGACGAGCGGTACGAGCGCGCGCACGAGTTCATCCAGGTCTGCCGCAAGCTCTGGGAGAGCTGGGAGCCCGACGCGGTCGTGACGGACCGCGCGGCCGGCGTCTTCGCCGACCCTGCCAAGGTGCACCGCATCGAGTTCGAGGGTCGCTTCTTCAAGTCGCGCGGTCCGCTGAACGTCATCCGCTCGCCGCAGCACGGACCGGCGATCCTGCAGGCGGGCACCTCGCCCAGGGGCCGCTCGTTCGCCACGCGCTACGCCGACGCGATCTTCGCCATCCAGCCGAACCTCGCCGGCGCGAAGGCGTACTACGACGACATCAAGAGCGGCACCGTCAACGAGGGGCGTCCGCATGATGCATGCAAGATCCTTTTCGGCATTCAGCCGATCCTCGGCGAGAGCGAGGCGCGCGCGCGCGAGAAGCAGGAGGAACACAACGCGCTCGTGCCGCTCGAGGGCGGCCTGGCGATCCTCTCCGGGCACCTCGACTTCGACCTCGCGAAGCTCTCGCTCGACGAGCTGATGGCGCAGCGCACGGAGCCCCAGCTCCAGAGGATGCAGACGCGCTACCGCACGCTGACGGGCGAGCTGCTCACCGTGCGCGAGGTGGCGCAGCGGCACGGACAGAGCGTGGGCCTCCTGCAGATGGTGGGCACACCGGCCCAGGTGGCCGACCAGATGGAGGCGTACTTCGACGCGGTGGGCGGCGACGGGTTCATGCTGTCGCCGATCTACTCGCCGGGCGCCGTCGAGGAGTTCGTCGATCTGGTGGTGCCGGAGCTGCAGCGGCGCGGCCGCCTCCGCCGCGAGTACACGGGCACGACCCAGCGCGATCACCTGATGCAGGAGGACTAAGAAACCGTCAGCCGCAGCGTGACCGGCACGGCGAGCGCCCGGCTGATGCGGCAGGTCTCGGCCGCCGCGCGGAGCTTCGCGACCTGGGTGTCGTCCAGCGGGCCCGGGAGCACCAGCTCGACGTCGATGCCGGTGATGCGTCCCTGGCCCTCGGTGACGGCGAGGCGCGCCTCGATGCGCCCCATCGGCCAGGGTTGACGTTCGGCGAACCGCCGAACGGTCGAGAGCTTTCAGGCGCCGATCGCGCCGAGAAGCATCTCGGCGGGCGACGGGCCCTCGTCGCCGCCGCCCGCCTCGGGCGGCCCGTCAAGGACCAGCCGGTGCGGGCCGACCGTGGCTTCCGCCTTCATCGCCGCTACCGATCGCACGGTGACCGCTCTCGCCATCGCGGAATCCTCCCTTGCCGCGTCCACGCGTACAGCGCGGACAGCGGGCCTGTCAATCCGCTCGACGAGGGAGGCCCGGCGGTGCCGATCGGCGTCGCTAGGGCGCCTGCTCCCCTACCTCCTTCAGCATCTTCTCGATGTCGGCCAGCATCTTCATGGTCTTTTCCTTCGCCATCGAGTCCATCATCTCCATCGCCGGCGAGGTATAAGATCGCCCCCGTGCCCGTCGAGATCATCGGCATGATCGGCGTGAAGCCGGAGGGAGCGGACGGCGCGGCCGTGCACGTGATCGGCGGCGCCGTCGACACCGAGTGGCTGCGCGCGTTCGCCCAGGCTCACGAGACGTCCGGCTTCGACCGCGTGCTCGTCGGGTACACGTCGACGTCGGCCGAGGGATTCGCGGTGACGGGGTACGCGGCCGCTCACACCGAGAGACTCGGCTATCTCATCGCTCACCGTCCCGGCTTCGTGGCGCCCACGCTGACCGCACGCGCGGCGGCCACGCTGGACCACGTCACGAACGGCCGCATCGCGCTGCACATCATCACGGGCGGCAGCGATGCCGAGCAGACGCGCGACGGCGACTGGCTCGATCACGACACGCGTTATCGCCGCACGGACGAGTATCTGGGCGTGCTGCGCCGCATGTGGACGGCCTCCGAGCCGTTCGATCACGAGGGCGAGTTCTACCGCTTCGCCAAGGCGTTCTCGGACGTCAAGCCGCTCCGGCCGGGCGGCATCCCGCTCTACTTCGGTGGTGCGTCCGGCGCGGCGGCGGACGTGGCGGCGAAGCACTGCGACGTCTACGCCCTGTGGGGCGAGCCACTCGCCGCGGTGAAGCAGCGCATCGCCGACATCCACGGGAAAGCGGTGGCCTTCAGACGACGTCCGCGCATCAGCGTGTCGCTGCGCCCGATCATTGCTCCGACGGAGGCCGAGGCGTGGGAGCGCGCGCGGGGCATCCTCGCCAGGGTGCGGCAGACGGGGCGCCACATCGTGGGCGAGGGCCCAGGCATCCGTCCGCAGGCGGTGGGCGCGCAGCGCCTCGTGGAGTTCGCGCGCGAGGCCGAGGTGCACGACACGCGCCTGTGGACGGCGATCGCCGCGGCGATGGGCGGCGCCGGCAACACCACCGCGCTGGTCGGCACGCCGGAGCAGGTCGCCGAGTCGCTGCTCGCCTACTACGACATCGGCTGCACGACCCTCCTGATCCGCGGCTTCGATCCGCTGAACGACGCGCGGGACTACGGCCGCGCGCTGATCCCGCTGGTGCGCAGCGAAGTCGCGCGCCGCGACCGCGCCGCGATGGTGAGCACGTGAGGGGCGCTGGTGAGCGCCCGTGCACGTTTCTCGCGGTCGTCGGCGCCGTCACGCCACCGGGCCGTCTGAACGCGGCGATCGCCACGGCCGTCGAGATCGCGGCGGCGCGGCCCGGCGTGTCGGCGTCGCTGCTGAACCTGGCCGATCACCGCGTCTCGTTCGCCGACGGCCGCCCGCCCGAGAAGTTCGACGACGACACCGGCGCGGTCGTGGCGCGCGTGGCGGCAGCCGATTGCGTGCTGCTGGCGAGCCCCGTGTATCGCGGCACCTTCACGGGCGCGCTCAAGAACCTGCTCGACCTCACGCCGATCGAGGCGCTGCGCGCCAAGCCGGTGGGGATCGTTGCCATGGGCGCCACGGCCCATCACTACCTGGGCGTGGACTGGCAGCTTCGCGCGGTGCTGGCGTGGTTCGGCGCGCGCGTGGTGCCGACCAGCGTCTATCTCGAGTCCGCGCACTTCCGCGAGGGCGCGCTCGCCGATCAAGCGTCGCGCAGCGCCCTGGCCGATCTCGTCAACGCGCTGCTGGACATGCCGGGCGCCGCGGGCGGCGCGTCCGGGCCGCCGCCGCTCGCCGCCGGGCGCGGCTAGGATAGTAAGGAGATCTCATGCTGATCGTCGACGCGCAGATTCACCTCTGGAATGCCGGCAAGCCCACCAGTCCCTGGCACCGTCAGATCCCCGCCTACCTGAAGAGTGACGCGCTCGCGGAGATGGACGCCGGCGGTGTCGATGCCGCGGTGCTCACGCCGCACACGCCGTGGGACCCGAATGCGAACGAGCTGTGCATCGAGGCCGCGCGCCAGCACCCCGACCGGTTCGTGATCCTCGGCAACTTCCCGCTCGACAAGCCGGAGAGTCGCGCGCTCGTGGAGTCGTGGAAGCAACGCCCGGGGATGGTCGGCCTGCGCTTCACGTTCACGGAACCGGGGCAGAGCACGTGGCCGACGGACGGGACGATCGACTGGCTGTGGCCGGCGGCGGAGCGCGCGGGCCTGCCGATCGCGATGATGGCGGCGAATCTCCTCCCGAAGGTCGCCGAGGTCGCGCAGCGGCACCCGAACCTGAAGCTGATCATCGATCATCTCGGCCGGCCCAGGGGAACCACACCGCACCCCGAACGGTGGGCGAATCTGCCGGAGGTGGTGGCGCTCGCGAAGTATCCGAACGTGGCCATGAAGGCGACCGGCGCACCGAGCTATTCCGATCAGCCGTATCCGTTCCGCGACATCCACGACAACCTGCGTCGGCTCTACGACGCGTTCGGCCCCACGCGCTGGTTCTGGGGCACCGACATCACGCGCATGCCGTGCTCGTGGCGCGAGTGCGTGACGCTCTTCACCGAGGAGCTACCCTGGCTCCGCGGGCGCGATCTCGAGCTGGTAATGGGGCGTGCAATCTGTGACTGGCTGGGGTGGAAACGATGAAAGGCGTCGTCTTTCTCGGTGATCGCAAGCTGGAGCTCAGAGACTTTCCCGATCCAACGCCCGGGCCGCGCGACGTGGTCCTCGAGATCAAGGCTTCGGGCATGTGCGGCAGCGACCTCCACAACTACCGCGCGCCCGCGAATCCCGGCGGCGCGGTGACCGGCGGCATCCAGCGGAAGGCGGGGATGATCGCGGGCCACGAGCCGTGCGGCGTCGTCGCCGCGGTGGGCTCGGCGGTGACCGACACGGAGGCGAAGGTCGGGCAGCGCGTGATGGATCACCACTACGACGGCTGCGGCATGTGCAAGCATTGCCGCGCCGGCTGGACGCAGATGTGCCTCCAGGGAACCGTGGTGTACGGCTCCGGCGGTCACGGCGGCCACGCGAAGTACATGAAGGTGCCCGTGTCGACGCTGGTGTCCCTCCCCGACTCGCTGTCCTTCGTGACCGGCGCCGCGATCGCGTGCGGCACCGGCACCGCGTGGGGCGCGCTGAAGCGCATCAACCTGCAGGGCGGCGAGACGATCGCAATCTTCGGCCAGGGCCCGGTCGGGCTGTCGGCGACGCAGTTCGCCGTCGCGATGGGCGCGCGCGTGATCGCCATCGACATCTCGCCCGAGCGGCGCAAGATGGCGCAGGCGTTCGGCGCGCACGAGGTGATCGACGGGAAGGCCGACACTGTGGCGGCGATCCGCGACCTCACGCACGGCGAGGGGGCGCACAAGACACTGGACGCGTCGTCGGCGCCGGACGCGCGCGCGGCGGCCGTGCGCGCGGTGCGCTCGTGGGGGACCGCGTGCTTCGTCGGCGAGCGCGGTCAGGTCACGCTCGACGTGAGCCCCGATCTCCTGCGGCGGCAGGTGACGCTCGTCGGCTCCTGGACGTTCTCGAAGCAGGGCCAGGCGGAGTGCGCGGAGTTCGTCGCCGACCGGAAGATCGACGTGGAGCAGCTCTTCACGCATCGCTGGCAGCTCGAGCAGGCCGAGGAAGCGTATCGGCTGTTCGATACGCAGACGACGGGGAAGGCGGTGATCCTGCCCTAGCGGCCTTCGGGGCCGCCTTCCCGCTGCTTGCGCAGGAAGTCCTGGAGCTCCTGCATCAGCTTGTCCGAGTCGAGCTCTCCGGCGGGGAGCTCTTGCCGCTCCTCGCCCGACTCCGCGTCGTACTGCTGCTCGAGCTGCCGCACGTGCTCGCGCGTGGCCTTGTCCTTCGCCACCGCACGGTCGCACTGCGCGCGGAACTCCTGGATGGCGTCCGTGAACCGAGACAAGTCCGGCGTCAGGTGGAGCAGACGCGCCACGTAGCTCACCAGCGCGTGGATCGCCGCCGGGTTCTCGCTATCTTGAAGATAGTGCGGCGCCTGGCCCATGAGCCCGACGTACTCCATGTGCCGCCGCGCCGCCGCCTCGAGGAGGATCGTCGTGATGCCGGTGGGGCCTTCGTAGGTCGGACGGCGATAGATCCCCCACGCCTCGAGCAGCGAGCGCGTGGCGGCATCGGTGCAGCGGCCCGTGACGCGGATCGGACGCGTGTGCGGCGCGCCCGCGAGCAGCGCGCCGAGCGACACGATCCGCCGCACTCCACACTGCTCGGCAACGTCGAGGAACGCCTTCGTGTACGTGCGCCACCGCTGATGGGGCTCCGGCCCGCTGAACAGGAGCAGGCCATCGCCGCCGTCGTCCGGATGCCACGCGAAGAACTCGCTCCGTGGCCAGTGAATCTCCCGCTCGCCGTCGGCCGTCAGCCGCACTTCGGGGCGCTCCTGCGTCAGCATGAAGAAGTCTTCGGGATCGATGCGCGCCAGCCGCGCGGCTTCGAGATCGCCGACCAGGTGGCGCACGGCGCCCGTCGCGGCACGGCCGGCGTCGATCCACCCGCCGAATCCCATGATCAGCGTCGTCAGCCGGGCCGACGGCTCGCGGTCGAACTGTACGTGGTCCATCTAGAGCACGCCCTCTTTCTTCAACGCCGCGACGTCGTCCGCGCCGAGGCCGAGCCACTCGCTCAGCACCTCGGCGCTGTGCTGGCCGAGGAGCGGCGAGGGCTTGATGCGCGCCGTCTGGCCGTCGACGCGGACCGGCCACGTCGGCATCTTGAACGGCCCGTTCGGGTGCTGCATCACCTGCATGATCCCGCGCTTCTCGAAGCTCGGATCGTTCTGCAGCTCCATCGTGTCGAAGACGGCACCGGCCGGCACGCCGACGCCGCTGATCAGCGTCATCGCCTCTTCCTTGGTGTGCTTGCGCGTCCACTCGGTGATGATCGCGTCGACCTCCGCCTCGTGCTCGACCCGGGCGGGGCCGGTGGCATAGCGCGGGTCGTCGATGAGCTCCTCGCGGCCGAAGAGGCGCATCAGCCGTCCCCAGTGCTCGGGGTTGCCGCGGCTGGTCGTGATGTAAATCCAGTCGTTCGACCCGAACGGCCGGCACTGATAGAGCCCGGACGGCGCGTTGTTGCCGACCGCCGTCTTTCCGGCACGGCGCGGCGCCGCCTTGCCGGTGCGCGCCTGGACGGCGAACATCGTGCGCATGTAGTGGAGCATCGCGTCCTGCATCCCGACCTGGAGCCGCTTGCCCTTCCCGGTGCGCTGCCGCTCGAACAGCGAGGACACGATCGTCAGCGCCATCAGCATGCCGGTGCCCGTGTCGCCGAAGCTCGGCCCGGGCTTGACCGGCGGCCGGTCGGGCTCGCCGGTCACGCTGATCATCCCGCCCGCGGCCTGCGCGATCATGTCGAACGCGAGGCCCTTCTCGTACTTGCTGCCGGTGCCGAAGCCCTGGATCGAGCAGTAGATGATCCGTGGGTTGAGCTTCTGCACCTCGTCGTAGCCGAGCCCGAGACGATCGATCGTCCCGGGCGCCATGTTCTCGACCGTGACGTCGGCCTTCTTCAGCATGTCCTTGATGATCCCGCGCCCGCGCGGCGACTTGAGGTCGATCACCAGCGACTTCTTGTTGGCGTTGAACATGTGGAAGTACCAGGGGTCGTCATCGGCCTTCCCGGGCCGCAGCCGGCGGCCGGGATCGCCGCCCTTGGGATTCTCGATCTTGACGACGTTGGCGCCCAGCCACGCGAGTGCCTCGGTACAGGACGGCCCCGCCTCGAACTGGGTGAAGTCCACCACACGGATACCGGCCAGGCACTCGAGATCTCGGCTGTTGTCGCTCATCGTTGCCCTCCGGGCCCAATGCTACGATGCTTCGCCATCCGACAGGAGACCGACATGACTCAGCTCCCCAGGCGCCACCTCGGACGAACCGGACTCGCGGTCACCATGCTCGGCTACGGCGCGATGGAGCTCCGTGGCGCGCCCCGCGGCCGTGACGTCACCGAGGCCCAGGCGGAAACCATTCTCCACGCGGCGCTCGACGCGGGCATCAACTACATCGACACGTCGATCGACTATGGCGTCAGCGAAGAACGGATCGGCCGGTACATCTCGGACCGGCGCTCCGAGTATTACCTCGCGAGCAAGTGCGGCTGCGTGGTGGGGGCGCCACCGGCTCCGCGCGGCGAGCGGAATCCGCACGTCTTCACGCGCGACAACATCCTGGCGGGCGTGGAGCAGAGTCTCCGCCGGATGCGGACCGACTATCTCGACGTGGTCCAGTTCCACAGCTCGCCGTCCAGGGAGACACTCGAGAGGGATGGCGCCCTGGAGATCGTCCTCGAGCTCAAGCGCGCCGGCACGATCCGGTTCGTCGGCATGTCGGGAACGCTGCCGAACCTCCCGGAGCACATCGCGATGGGCGTGTTCGACGTGTTCCAGATCCCCTACTCCGCCGTCGAGCGCGAGCACGAGGCGCTCGTCACGGCGGCGGCCAAGGCGGGTGCCGGCATCGTGATTCGCGGCGGCGCCGCCAAGGGCGCGCCCACCGCGGGCAAGCAAGCCGGCGTGCAGTGGGAGCGGTGGCGACAGGTGCATCTCGACGACCTGCTCGACAGCATGTCGCCGATGGAGTTCATCCTGCGCTTCACGTTCACGCACCCCGACATGCACACGAACATCGTCGGCACGATCGATCCCGAGCATCTCCGGCACAACGTCGACGTCGTGCGGCAGGGCCCATTGCCGCCGGACGTGTACGCGGAGGCGAAGCGGCGCCTCGGCTGAGCCTACTTACACGGCTTCTCCTGCTTGCACGCGCTGATCAGGAACGTGTGGCCGATGTCCCCGCCGTCCCAGCCGGAGAAGGGCCAGTCCTTGACGATCTTCGGGTTCGCGATGACCTCGATGTGCACGTCGAAGAGCGGCATGACCTCGAAGTTCTCGAACTTGTAGTTGCCGATCCGCCGGAGCTGAGCGTCGTACGCCTTGGGATCCGAGATCTGCAACAGCTCTTCCCACATCTTGTAGATCGTGTCGTCCTCGAACCAGTGGCCGACGCCCTTCCCGGCGTTGAACAGCGCGATCTGCGGCTCCACGGCCTTCTTCGATGGGACGCCACCCCTGAGGTACCAGTTCGCTCGCCGCTCCCGCACCTTCGGCTGGACGACCGAGACCAGGTCGGCCTCTTCCAGCTCGATCTCGACGCCCACCTCGCGTAGCTGCGTGACGATCGCCTCGATCACCTGGGGAAGCTCCGGCGCGCCGGCGAACGGGAACACCCACGCCTTCGCCTTGAAGCCCTTGGGATATCCGGCCTCGGTCAGGAGCTGCTTGGCTTTCTTGGGGTCGTAGCCGTACATCTCCGGGAAACGCTTCGCCCACGTGGGATCCCAGCCCGGCAGGTCGGGATAGAAGCCCGCCACGTACGTGGGCGTCGCGCGGCCCTTGTACAAGACCTTCACCAGCTCGTCGCGGTTGATGGCCTTGTTCATGGCCTGCCGCACCTTCTTGTTGGTCCACGGCACGTTGGGGTCGAATCGCCCCGCCATCCCTCCGTACTCCGTGTAGCGCTTCGAGGCCTTGTCCTCCGTGCCGAAGTACAGCCCGCCGAACGCGATGACGGTCTGTTGCGCGACCTGCCGGCTGGGGATCAGCTTGAAGCCCTTGGCGATCGCGTCGTTGGTGAGGTCCCGATTGATCTCCGTGAGGTGACTTTCGCCCGCGAGGAGCTGCGCGAAACGCGGCGGCTCCTCGACGTTCCAGGTCATCTTGATTTCTTTCCAGTCCACCACACCCCACTTCCAGTGCGGGGTCGGAGCGCGCTCGTACAGCACGTGGCGGCCGAGCTGCCGCTCCTTGAAGATGTACGGCCCCGTCCCGGCGGGCCGGGTCTCGTACCCCATCTCTCCTTCCTTGTCCCACTGCGCCTTGCTGAACATGATCATGCAGGACGCGCTCGAGTAGTAGAAGAGCAGGTCGAGGCACACGGTCTTGCAGTGCATGACGAGCTCGTGGTCGTTGACGACCTCGATCCGCTGGACCGCGCACATGCCGTTCTTGTAGCCGGCGATCGTCGGGTCCTTGCGGCCCGGGTAGCTGGGGTCGCACCACACCCCGTGGTTGTGCACCACGTCCCTCGCGGTGAACTCGCCGTAGCCGTGATGGAACTGCACGCCCTTCTGCAGCTTGATGCGCCAGGACCGGCCGTCCTTGGCCATCTCGTAGCTCCTCGCGAGCCACGGGTTGTAGCCGCCCGACGAGACGTCGACCTCGAACAGCCACTCGAAGGCGGGATCGTGCTGGATGTTGTGGTCGGGCGTGCCGTTGATCCAGTTACGCATGTAATCGCGATAGGGGTTGATGAGCCCGATCACCAGGCGGTCGACCTTCGCCTTGCCGGCGGCGGGCTGCGCCTGGACGCTCGTGCCCGTCACGAAGACGAGGATCACCAGCAGGCAAAGGAATCGGCTGACCTTCTGGAAGCGCGTCGACACCATCGTCGCCCCTCCTACGTGCGTACCGCGGGACGGAGCGCGACCTGTGATGAGCGGAGAGGACCAGACCCTACGCGCCGAACGCGGGCGTCGTCAAGCGCGTTTCCCCCGGCTTCTTCCGTCACGCGTTGTAGATGGTCCCTCCGCGGCTCAGATAAAGCTGCAGGACGGCGCGCGCCTCGTCCCGGCGCACGCCGCCGACGATCTCGATGCCGCGATCGCGAAGGTACTGGTGGGACTCGGGGAACACGGGCCCCTCGTCGAACCCGAGCGCTTCGGCGTCTTCCCGGCGCGCGCCGAACACGAGACGGCTCACGCCGCTCCACAGCGTCGCGCCGAGACACATCGCGCACGGCTCGCAGGAGGTCACGAGCTCGTGCGCGGGCACCCCGGGCGGCGCGAGGGTGAACGAGTCGCGCCGCTGCTGGGCCGTCATGAGCGCGAGCATCTCGGCGTGACACATGCTGTTCCGGAGGCGCACGACGCTGTTGACGCCGACGGCGACGAGGGCGCCGCTCGGAATCTCGAACACGGCGGCGCCGAAGGGGCCGCCGGTCTCGCGGTCCACGTTCTCGCGCGAGAGAGCGATGGTGAGGTCGAGTTTCGCTTCGTCGGTCGTGTAGCGGCGCTGCCAGTCAACCGCGGTCCCGACCCAGGGCGGGCCGCCGGGCTGGATCAGCGAGCGTCCGTCCATGCGTCCGGCTGCACGCGGTAGATCGGCGTGAGCTCGATGTCCTGCCACTCGCGATGGAACACGGTCGTCGCCGATCCGGAGATCGGCGGGACGATCCAGCTCCACCGCGCATAGACCGGGCGCCCCGCCTGGGTCTCGAGCGCCTCGAACTTGTCGAACGCGTGCGCGGCGGCGTGGTGGTCGACCATCGTGACGCCGGCGCGCTCGTAGGAATGGAGGACGGCGACGTTGAGCTCGACGATGGCGCGGTCGCGCCACAGCAGCCGATCGCTGCTGATGTCGAGGCCCATCCTCTGCGCCACCACCGGGAGCAGGTTGTAGCGGCCGATGTCGCCGAAGTTCCGCGCGCCGATCTCCGTGCCCATGTACCAGCCGTTGAACGGCGCGGCCGGGTACTCGACGCCGCCCGCATCGAAGAGCATCGCGGAGACCGCGGGCAACGCGTACCACTTGAGGCCGAGCTCCGCGAACCAGCCGAACTGCGGATGCACGATCGGAATCTCGATCACCAGCGCGCGGGGAATCTCGCGCCAGACCGGGCGCTCGCCCACCGCCCGGACGATGATCGGCAGCAGGTCGAACGCGCCGCGGGGCTCGGGCGGCAGCCAGCCGAGCCGCTGCGCGACGTCGGTCAGTTCCACGTTGGCCGGATCGCCGAGCACGGTGCCGTCGGGCGAGCCGTAGCCGGCATAGCGGAAGAGCTGCGGGCTCCACACGCGCGGCCCGACGCCGTTCGCGTCTCTCGCGGGGAACACCGTGATCACCGGCCGCAGCGCGCCGCCGTTGGTCGCGATCTCGATGTGGCCCATGATCGCGTCGAGCATCGCCTCGCCGGTCGTCGCGTGACGGAAGTCGCGCAGCGCGAGACCTTCCCAGTAGAGACGGCCGACGCAGCGCGTGCTGTTGCGCCACGCGAGGCGCGCCGCGTAGCCGAGCTCTTCGCGCGTCTGCCGGTAGGTGCCGGTGGTGCGGAACTCCTCTTCCACCTGGCGCCAGCGGAGGTCGAACACCGCCCGTGCGTTCGTTTCGTTGTAGTACTGCTGGAGGAACGCCTTCGCCCGCTCGAGCGGCGTCGCCGGCGGCGCGGTCACCATCGCCGCGTGGTCGACCGGACATCCGGAGGACGTGCCCGCGGCGCCGCCGACCGGCTTCTCTCCCGCCACCGTGAACGTCTCGATCCGGATCCGGTCGTCCGACACCCCGCACGCGCGGAGATGTCCGGCGACCGCCTCCATGTAGGCGTCGCCGCCGCACAGGTAGAACAGCGCCTCGGGAAATCGCTCGACGAGCTCTCTCGCGTCGGCGGCGCCGAAGCGGCCGGTCTCGCGCGTGATCCGGATCCGGACGGAGATGCTCTGATTCCTCCGCGGCAGCGCGGAGAGCTCCTCCGCGCAAATCGCCTGCGCCCGGGTCGAGATCGAGTAGTCGACGTGCAGCCTGAGCCGGCGCGGCTGCTCGGCGAGCGCCCGCGCCATCGAGAGCGCCGGCGTCATGCCGATCCCGCCGACGAGGCACACCACGTCGCGCGTCTCGTCGTCGGCGAGGTAGTAGTGGCCCGCCGGCTCGGAGACCCGGAGCAGCGCGTCCGGGCGCAGGCGATCGAAGAACCAGCGCGAGAAGACGCCCTGGGGCTCGCGCTTCATGGTGATCTCGTAGGTGTCGCGCGCCCCGGGCGCCGACGACAGCGTGTACGCGCGCTGGATCCATCGGTTGTCGATGCGCGCCTGCAGCACCACGTGCTGGCCGGGCCGATACGCGCCGCACACGCCGGACGCCGGCCGGATCCGGAACGTCCGGACGTCGTCGGCCAGGTCCACCGTCTCCGCGACGTTCGCCGCGGTCCACGCGGCATCGCCGAGCATCTCCTTGACGAGAGGCGCGCAGCCGCCGCACACCATGGTCGCGCGCGTCCGCTGCGCCACCGCGTCCAGCGTGTGGCAGCCGTCGGCGATCGCTTGCTGGATCTGTCCGCACGTCGCGTGCGTGCAGGCGCAGATCACTTCCGTATCCGCGTAGAGCGGGCGCGGGTCCTCCGCGCTGAACTCGCCGCGGTCGCGGAAGAGCGCGAGCTGCCACTCCTCCACAGCGGTGCCGTCGAGCAGCAGCCCGAGCATCTCGCCCAGCCGCGTCCATTCGCCTTCGGCGTGGAGCTCCACGAGGCGGCCGCCGGCGAGACCGATCGCGCGATAGATGCCGCGCGCGGTGTCCTCGAAGCGCGCCTCCTCGACCGGACGCGCATCGAGCACGCGCGAGGTGAAGGCGGCGCTCTGGACCAAGCGCGTGCTGACCACGCGCCGGCCGTCGGGCAGGGTGTGCACGGCCGTGAGGCTCGGCCGGCCTTCGACCTGGCCCGTCTGCAGCGTCACGAGCCCGCGCCGCGGGAGCAGGTACATGCTCGAGAGCGCCTCCATCAGCGAGCGCAAGACCGGCGTCCGGCGGATCGCCGCGCGGAACCACTCGCCGTCGAGGCTCACGGTCTTGAGGTCCTCGATCGCCCGCACGGTCGCGGCGCGCGGCGCGTCGTGGAGGATGGCGAGCTCGCCGAAGAACTGTCCCGGCAGCAGCACCGCCAGCACGGTCTCGACGCCGTTCTCGAGGCGCTTCACTTCGGCGCGGCCGTCGAGAATCAGATACACGCGGTCGCCGCGCGCGCCCTCCTCGAACACGACCTGGCCGGCGGCGAAGTCCTCGAGGCGATACGCCTGTCCGCCGACGGCGACACCGAGCGTCGCGAAGACGCTCTCCGTGAGCCGCGTGCGGCGAAAGAGCCGCTGCGCCTCGCCGGCGGCGCGGAGCTGGCGGACGAGCTCGTTGTGGTGATCGAGCGCCTCGAGCAGCGCGGCCTCGGAGATCGCGAGGAGCCGGCAGTCGTCGAGCGCGCGCACGCTCGCGTTGCGCCGGCCGGTGCCGCCGGGCAGGAGCGCCGGCTCGCCGAACCATTGTCCCGGCTCGAGGCGGGCGAGGACGACGTCGGACGCGTCGAAGCCCGTCGTGTAGACCTGCACCGAGCCGCGCTCGATGACGAACATCCGGTCGCCGACGTCCCCTTCGCGCATGAGGATCTCCCCGGGCGCCGCGGGCACCACGGCGGCCTGCGCGATCAGGCGATCGAGGTCGGCAGGCGACAGCGAAGAAAAGAACGGAACCGCACGGAGTCGTCGGTGCGCGTCGTCGGTCACCACGGCGTGTCACAATACCATTCAGGAGGAAGCGCATGCGATTGAGCCTCGCCTACGAGATGCAGCGACCGGTCGTGGACGATCACAGGGTCATCGAGGAGACGCTGGAGCAGTGCGTCTTCGCCGACGAGATGGGCTTCGACGCCATCTGGTTCGTCGAGCACCACTTCCTCACGAGCTTCTCGATGTCGCCGTGCCCGGAGGTGCTGTTCGGCGCGCTCAGCCGGCTGACGAAGCGCATCCGCCTCGGCTTCGGTGTCGTGATCCTCCCCTACCACCACCCGGTCCGCGTCGCCGAGCGCGTGGCGATGGTCGATCACATGTCGGGCGGGCGCGTCGAGTTCGGCACCGGGCGCTCGGCGCCGTACGAGCAGATCGGCATGGGCATCGATCCGCGGAACACGCGCGCGATGTGGGAAGAGTCGCTGCGGATGATCCCGCGCGTCTGGGAGGACGGCCTGTTCTCGTGGGAAGGCAAGTTCTGGACCGTGCCGCCGCGCGACGTCCGGCCGAAGCCGTTCCAGCGGCCGCACCCGCGGATCTGGGTCGCGGCGCTGCAGCCGTCCACCTACGAGCTCGCCGCCGAGCTCGGCATCGGCGTGATGGCGCTGAGCGTGGCGTCGCCGTCGTACCTGGCGCCGCACATCACGAAGTACAAGGAGCGCGTCCGTCAGGCGACGCCCGTCGGCAAGTTCGTCAACGACCAGTGGCTGAGCGCGACGATGGGGCTGTGCGACTGGGACGACAAGGCCGCGCGCGAGCTGTCCGCGAAGTCGCTGCGGACGTTCTTCGGCCCGGATCGCCCGTATCTGAAGGACCAGACGCACCTCTACGAGCAGCTCGTCGAGTCGTGGGGCGGCGTGCCGGATCACCTGCGCGCGAACTTCTCGCGCTATCTCAAGGGCGACGGCCCCGAGGGCGCGCCCCAGGTGGATCTCTCGGGCGGGTCCGGGCAGATCGCCTCCGCGCTGTGGAACCAGATCGACGCCGACACGCTCGTCGACCGCGGCGTGCTCGTCGCGGGCAACCCGGAGACGTGCCTGAAGAGCATCGCGATCCACGAGGCCGCCGGCGTCGACGAGCTGCAGTTCCTGATGGCGACCGAGACCGTGCCGCACGAGCGGGTGATGTCGTCGATCGAGATGTTCGGCAAGCACGTGATCCCGAAGCTCAAGCGGACCGGAGCGTCCGCGCTCCGCTAACGTGCAGCTGCCGGTCCAGCCGCCCGTTCGCCCCATGCTCGCGAAGCTCGTCGATCACCTGCCCGAGGGCGAGGGCTGGATCTACGAGCCGAAGTGGGACGGGTTCCGCGTGCTGATCTTTCGCGACGGCGGCGAGCGGTTCATGCAGAGCCGCGATCTCAAGCCGCTGAACCGCTACTTCCCCGAGCTCGAAGCGCGGGTCCTGGAGCAGCTCCCGCCGCGCGCGGTGGTCGACGGCGAGCTCGTCATCGTCGGCGAGTCCGGCCTCGACTTCGAGGCGCTGCAGATGCGCCTGCATCCCGCCGCGTCGCGCGTGAAGCTGCTGGCGAAGGAGAGCCCGTCGTCGGTCGTGCTGTGGGACCTGCTCGCCGGGGACGGCGAGGATCTCACCGGCCGGCCGTTCGCGGAGCGCCGCGCGCGACTGGAGCGCGCGCTCGGCCGCGTGCGGCCTCCCCTGCACCTCACGCCGATCACGCGCGATCGCGCGGTGGCGACGGACTGGTTCGAGCGCTTCGAGGGCGCGGGGCTCGACGGCGTCATGGCGAAGCCGAGCCACGAGCCGTACGCGCCCGGCAAGCGCACGATGCTCAAGGTGAAGCACAAGCGCACCGTGGACGTCGTGCTCGGCGGATTCCGGTGGCACAAGGACGCGCACGGCGAGGCGGTGGGCTCGCTCCTGCTCGGTCTCTACGACGAGCAGGGTGACCTGCAGCACGTCGGCGTGGCGGCGAGCTTCTCCGCGCAGGAGCGGCGCACGCTCGTCGCGGACCTGGCGCCGCTGCGCACGAACGCGCTCGCCCGGCACCCGTGGAAGGACTGGGCGACGAGCGATCAGCGCGTGCCCGGCGCGACGAGCCGGTGGAATCGCGACAAGTCGCTCGAGTGGGAGCCGCTACGGCCGGAGCGCGTGCTCGAGGTCGCGTTCGATCACATGCAGGGCGACCGGTTCCGCCACACCGCGCACTTCGTGCGCTGGCGTCCGGACAAGACGCCGGCCGCGTGCACGTACGAGCAGCTCGACGTCACGCCGCCCTACGAGCTCGAGCGCATCTTCTCCCAGGGATCGTAGTCGGGATCGGGCGGCTCTGCCGGCGGGCGCTGCTCGTCCGGGACGTTCCGAAGATTCACGCGAACGCGGGTCCACGTCGTGCGACGGCCGCGCATGGAGTCGACGAGCACCTCTGCTTCACCGACGTAGGCGGACGCTTCCGGGTGGCGTTCGCGCCACCGCGCGAGGCCCGCGAGCGCGTCCTCCTTCTTCGCCGCCTTCGCGACCGTGACGAGCGACGTCGTCCGTCGCTTCGACGGCTGAACGCGCGGCGGCTCGCCGCGCTGCTTCCTGTAGTGCGGCGGCCACGGCGCGTCGCCGAGCCCCTCGGCCTCGTGACGCGCGGCGAGCTCGAGCAGCGAATCGAGCGGCGCGGCGGAGCGATCGATGCCCGCCATCAGATCGCCGAGCTTCGCGAAGCGCGCCGGCATGGTCTTCAGCGTGAAATCGCCAAGATCGCACACGGGCACTTCGTCCCACGTGAGCGGTGCGGAGACGCGACCGTCGGGCGTCGGCCGCACGGAGTACGCGGACGCCACCGTGCGGTCCTTCGCGTTCTGGTTGTAGTCGACGAAGACGCCGTGCCGCTCCTCCTTCCACCACTTGCTGGTGATCAGCGCCGGCGCGCGGCGCGCGGCATCCCGGGCCAGGGCGAGCGCGGCGCGGCGCACGTCGTCGAATCCCCAGCGCGGCTCGAGGCGCACGTAGATGTGGATGCCGCGCGAGCCCGACGTCTTGGGCCAGCCGACGAGCCCGAGCTCGGCGAGCGCTTCGCGCACGACGCCGGCCGCCTCGCGCACACGCTCGAACCCGACGCCCGGTCCTGGATCGAGGTCCACGCGCAGCTCGTCCGGGTGCTCCAGATCGCCGGCACGAACCGGGTGCGGATTGAGATCGATGCAGCCGAGATTGATGATCCAGGCGAGCTGCGCGACGTCGGTGACGACGATCTCGTCGGCCGTCCGCCCCGACGGGAACGCGAGCGTCACGGTCTTGACCCACGGCGGCGGCTTCGCGGGCGCGCGCTTCTGGAAGAAGAACTCGCCTTCGACCCCGTTCGGGGAGCGCTTCAACGCCATCGGACGATCGAAGACTCCGCGCACCGCGCCTTCGCCGACGTCGAGGTAGTAGCGCACGAGGTCGAGTTTCGTGATGCCGCTGCGCGGGAAATAGACCTTTCCAGGATTCGAGATCGTGACCTCGCGCCCGGCGACCTCGAGCACTTCGCTGTTCGTTCTCGTCGGCACGCACCGACTATAAATCCGGGCGACGGCGTCACCTACCTGACGGATGTCCGGGCCGGGTTGTCACGCGCCGTCCGGAAGTCTCGGTGTCGCAGCGCTTTCCGCGGTGGCACCGGGCGTGCACTCCAGGCGACTACCGCACATCGCGGGGCCATGCGAAGGAGGACACCGCATGCACTCCGGACTGACGTCGGCCGTCATCACGTTCGCGCTGGTGGGATTCGTCACCGGGCTCACGGCGTGCGCGAAGTATCCCGTCGTCACCGACACGCGCGCCTCCACGGCATCCGCGCCGGCGCCGGCTCCGACTCGCTAGGGGCCGGCCGTCCTCACTCGTAGTCGCAGATCTGCACGGGCGCGCCGGACCACCCCGCGGCCTCGGCCGCGAGCTCCAGCACGCGCTCCGTCGTGATCGCGTCGAAGTGGCCTTCGCCGCACTCGTTGCAGATCTCGGCCGGCACGTTGCGGACGACGACGGTCGTGCCCTCCGCGTCGAACGTCGCGGTGGTCGTCCCGCGCTCGAGCGTCCCGCGATCGCGTGACCCGGACGAGCGCGCGGCCGCCGAGTTCATGCTCTGGAACGCGCGGGCGAACGCGCCCGGCATCGAGAACTTGCTCGAGGGCTTCCGGCAGGCGGATGGTCGCCAGGCGAAGCGACGCTTCCTGCCGGAGAAGAAGGATGGCTATCCCACGGAGCTCGTCACGCCGGTGCTGCCGGGCGTCGTGACCCACGTCCTCGGGCCGCCGCGCGACCCGAAGTTCCGCAAGAATCGCAAAGTGCCCTCGACGTGGGGATTCGGCGAAGCGCTGGGCCCCGTGTCCGACGGCGAGATGGCGTCGCCGTTTCCGCCGGAGTGGCGCGTCGATCCCACGCGCCTGCCGTCACGCCGGCCGTTCCAGGACCGGACGCTCAGCACCATCCGGCTCTTCAACGACGACCTGCTCTACGCGGCGAACGCGCTCGAAGGCTTCCTGAACGGCGAGAGCCTGGTCCTCGTGCTCGAAGTCGGACGCGCGAGGATCTTGCTCACGGGCGATGCCGAGGTCGGCGCGTGGACGACGATCCTCGACAACGAGGCGGCGCTCGGCCTCGCCGCGAGCGCGACGCTCCTGAAGATCGGACATCACGGCAGCCACAACGCGACGCCGCTCGTCTTCATCAGGGAGCACCTCGCGAAGAGCGTCCCGGCGCTGATCTCGACGCAGAAGGGCGAGCAAAAATTCCGCAACGGGATCCCGTTCACGGACCTCATCGACGCGCTCGACGCGCGGAAGATGCCCTACGCCCGGAGCGACGAGCGGCCGTCGGGCGGGCTCTTCACCCCGGACCCGAACGGCCGCTGGATCGACTGCCTGATTTCCTGCTAGGCGGCGAGCGGCGCGTGCTTCTTCAGGAAGCGCCGCGCGTGCTCCACGACCTCGTCGATGTGCTCCTGCGAGTCCTTCCACGGATAGATCGTCACCTCGGCGTTCTGCGCGAGGTGGGCCACCTCCATCGCGACCTTGTACGGGTGCGCGGGCACGTCGTCGGGCGCGATGAGCAGCGGGGTCTTGATCGTGCGGACGAAGTCGCGGGACACCGTGAACACGAAGTCCGCGCGGTTCGTGTACATGCTCGTGAGGAAGTCGTGGACCATTTTCGGGGTGATCTCGGGGCGCTTCGCGCTGAGCTGCGGTCCCCACCCCTTGGTGTTGTTCTGATAGAAGAGGTCCGGCTGCTCGGGCCGGAAGCCGCTCGGCTGCATCATCGCGGCCGCGACGACGCGGTCGCCCGCGCGCTTGATGAGGTTGTGGATCATCGGCCCGCCGATGCAGAAGCCCATGACGAGGAACTTCTGGATGCCGAGGTGGTCCATCAGCCCGAGCTGGTCGTCGGTGTAGGCGTCCCACGGACGATCGATCTCCAGCGGCCCGGTCGACTGGCCGGGGTTCGCATTGCGCAGGTCCGCGCAGATGCAACGGAAGTCGTTCTGGTACCGCTCCATCGGCTTGAAGGGCGACGCCGTCTCCCACGACTGGAACGACGAGTTGAGCCCGCCACCCGGGATGAGCAGCAGCGGGACGCCGGAACCGACCTCTTCGTAGTGGATGCGGACGGGGCCTCTCTCGTAGAACGGCATGGCGTTCTCCCTCCTCGGCGAGTGGCCGCTACTCTACCGCGTGTCGGCGCGGAGCGAAGCCCGGACGGCCCGATGACATAGAATCGGGGGCATGAAGCTCACCGACGAACAGATCGCCCAGTTCGACCGGGACGGCTATCTCTTCTTCCCCGGGCTGTTCACGCGGGACGAAGTCCGGGTCCTGACGGGCGCCGTGCCGGCGCTCTTCGCGCAGCGGCGCCCGGAGAACGTCCGCGAGAAGACGGGGGACGTCGTGCGGACGAACTTCGCGGCCCACATGTACAGCGAGCCGTTCGCCAAGCTCGCGCGCCATCCGCGCATGGTCGAGCCGGTGACGCAGCTCTTCGGCGAAGACGTGTACATGCACCAGTTCAAGATCAACGGCAAGGCCGCCTTCGACGGCGACGTCTGGCAGTGGCACCAGGACTACGGCACCTGGAAGAACGACGACCTCATGCCCGAAGCGCGCGCGATGAACGTGGCGATCTTCCTCGACGAGGTGAACGAGTTCAACGGGCCGCTGATGTTCATCCCCGGCAGCCACAAGCTCGGCGTGCTGGAGGCCGATCACGACACGAGCACGACCAGCTATCCGCTCTGGGTCATCAACCACGAGACCATCCGCAAGCTCGTGGACCGCGGCGGCATCGTCGCGCCGAAGGGCGTGCCCGGCTCGATGATCCTGTTCCACGGCTGCCTCGTCCATGCGTCCACGTCGAACCTCTCGCCGTGGGATCGCACCAGCGTGTACCTCTCGCTCTGCGCCGTGTCGAACCACATCCGCCGGTTCAAGCGCCCCGGCTACATCGCGCACCGCGACTTCACGCCGATCCGGTGTCTCGGCGACGACTGCCTGCGGGCGCCCTACGACGTCGAGCTTCCCTGGAAGGACGGCACGCCGCGGGACGAGCTGCAGGGCAGCGCGTACGGTTCGATCTGAGGAGGAGTGATGGACTTCGGGATCTTCAATCTCATGGGAGCGCGCGACCCGGACAAGCCGGCCGCGCAGGTGTTCGGCGAAGTCGCCGAGCAGACGAAGCTGGCCGACGAGCTCGGCTACACGATCGCGTGGTTCGCCGAGCACCACTTCTCGAACTATTGCCTGTGCGCCTCGCCGCTGATGATGGTGGCGCACTGCGCGTCGGTCACCAGGACCATCCGGCTCGGCACCGCCGTCGTCGTCCTGCCGCTCTACAACCCGGCGCGCCTCGCCGCCGAGATCGCCACGGCCGACGCGCTGTCGAACGGCCGGCTGATGCTCGGCATCGGCGCGGGGTACCAGCCGTACGAGTTCGAGCGGTTCGGCGTCGACATCGCCGAGAACCTCGAGATGACGAGCGAGTTCTGCGACATCCTCGACCTCGCCTTCAGCCGGGATTTCTTCAGGTACGACGGCAAGCACTACCGGATGCCCGACACGCACATCCCGGCGCGCCCGGTGCAGAACCCGCTGCCGATCTACGTCGCCGGCCACAGCCCGGCGATGTTCCGCACCGCCGCGAAGCACGGGTATCGGGTGCTGACGTCGGGCCGGGTCGGCGGCGTGAAGCTGCTCGCCGAGCAGTACGGCGACATCGTCGCCGCGTACGCCGCGGAGAACGTGCCCGTGTCGCGGGCGCACGTCACGCTCAATCGCTTCGCGCACATCACGAGCAGCCGCGAGGAAGGGATGCGGTTCGCGGAGAACGCGCGCTATCAGACGCGGCTCGCGTCGAGCCTCCGGCGGCGCCAGGAAGTGATGCGGGGCACCGTGCTGGTCGACGTGCCGTTCCCCGACGAGCCGCCGCTCGAGACCATCTACGACAACCTGCTGATCGGGGACCCCGACAGCGTCGCCGAGAAGCTCGTCGCCGAGATCGGCGCCACCAGGCCCGAGCACGTGTGCTTCTCGTTCAAGGTCGGCGACACGCCGCACAAGACGGCGATGCGCTCGATGGAGCTGATGATCGGCGAGGTGAAGCCGAGGGTGGAGAAGGCCCTCAGCTGATCACCGCGTCCGTGCGGAGCGCGTCGACCGCGGCCTTGTCCATCTTCAGCCACTCGCCGAGCACTTCGGCGCCGTGCTCGCCGAGCAACGGCGCCGGCGCGAGCGCGGGCGTCTCACCGCCGAAGCGCACCGGCCATCCGCTCATGACGTAGTCGCCCGCCGTGGGATGTTTCATGGTCTGGCGGATGCCACGATCCTGGAACGTCCGGTCGGCGGCGAGCTCCGCGGTGTCGAGCACGGCGCCGGCGGGGATGGTCGCGAGGCTGACCAGGCGCATCGCCTCGTGCTTGTCGAGCTTGCGCGTCCACTCGGTGACGATCGCGTCGACTTCCTCGCGCCGCTGCGTACGCGCGTCCGGCGTCGCGTAGCGCGCGTCGCCGATCAGATCTTCACGGCCCATGACTTTCAGCAGACGCGTCCAGTGCTCGGGATTCGCGCGGCTGGTGAAGATGTAGACGTAGTCGTTCGGTCCCCCGCCCTTGCACGGATAGACGCCGATCGGCGGGTTGCCGCCGCCGACGGTCTTGTCTCCCGCGCGCGGCGCTGCCTTGCCGCCCGTCCGCTCCATGTACGTGAACGCGTTGCGGATGTAGTGCATGACCGAGTCCTGCATCGCCACCTGGAGATGCTCGCCTTCGCCGGTGCGCAGCCGGCGCACGTAGGCGCCGAGGATCGAGATCGCCATCAGCATGCCGGTGCCGGTGTCGCCGATCGTCGCGCCGGGCTTGCACGGCTTGCCGTCTTCCTCGCCGGTGATGCTCATGAGGCCGCCGCACGCCTGCGCGATCATGTCGAACGCGAGGCTCTGTTCGTACGGACTGCCCGTGCCGAAGCCCTTCACCTGGCAGTAGATGATCGACGGATTCAGCGCGCGGATCACGTCGGGCCCGAGCCCCAGACGCTCGACCGCGCCCGGCGCGAAGTTCTCGATCATCACGTCGGCGTGCTTCGCCATGCGCTTGACGAGCTCGACGCCGCGCGGATCCTTCAGGTTCACCGCAACCGACCGCTTGTTCGCGTTGTACTGAAGGAAGTAGTTGCTGTCGCGGTCCGGCGACCCCGGCCGGCCGAGCGTCGTCCGGCCCGGATCTCCGGACTTCGGATTCTCGATCTTGACGACGTCCGCCCCCATCCACGCGAGCGCCTCGGTGCACGAAGGCCCGGCTTCGAACTGGGTGAGGTCGAGGACTTTCAGGCCGGTCAGACAATTCTCTCCGCTCATGGCCGGGCGCTCCTCCGATGGGACTTGTCGGAAGCTTACGCTATGCTGGCGTCCTCATGAACACAGACGAGAGACCGGTGGCCGTGGTGGTCGGCGCGACGTCGAAGTGGCAGGCCGATGGGCGCAACACGAAGCTCGCGCACGGCAAGGTGCTCGACGACAGCGAGCTGCCCGTCGGCATCCGCTGGGGCGTCGGCGGCGCGATCGCGCAGAAGTTCGCGCGCGAGGGTCTGTTCGTCGTGCTGACGACGCGCAGCGCCGCCAACGCGGCCGCGCTCGAGAAGGCGATCATCGAGCAAGGCGGCGCCTGCATGACCGTCGAGCTCGACCTGGTGTCGCGCGAGTCGATCACGCGCGCGTTCGCCACGATCCGCACACGAGCGGGTGACCCCGAGGTCCTCGTCTACAACGCCGGCTACCTCGAAGGCCGCGATCTGCCGCCCGACAAGGAGCTGCTGGAGCACGTGCCGGTCGAGATCTTCGAGACGGCACAGCACATCGCGAGCCGCGGCCCGTTCCTCGTCGCGCAGGAAGTGCTGCCGGCGATGCGCCAGCGCGGTTCCGGCTCGTTCCTGATCTCGAACAACCAGTTCTCGCTGCGCGGCCGCAAGCGCCTGACCGGACAGTCGCTGTACTACCCGCGCGTGATGATGCGCACGCTGGCGCAGGTGCTCACGGAGGAGTACTCCGAGCACGGCGTCCACGTGGCGAACGTGATCATCGACGGCCTGATCGATTCACCCGGCACGCGAGCGCTCGCGCGCGCGCAGAAGAATCCCGAGATCGTGATGAACCCGGTGAAGATCGCGGACGCGTTCTGGTACCTGCACACGCAGGACAAGTCCTGCTGGACGCACGACCTGCAGCTGACGCCCTACCCCACGAAGCCGAGCTACTAGTGTCGCGGTCCCGCCCCGGCTGCAGAAACGTGTGCGAGGCGCCGACGCCCCAGTCGCGGCCGGCGCCCGTTCGCTCGCCCCTCGCCTCGTAGCGCTTTTCCTCCGAAAACTCGACGGGTTGTTCGACATGATCCCGGCGTGATGCGTTTGGCCGGACCATTGCATCGGCGGTGTGGCTACGGCCTCACGGAACGCGCGCGGTGCCTCGGAGCCGGAGGAGAGCCATGTTCGCGGTCGCATTCGCCGTCATCATCGAGCTCAGCGCGGTGCTCACGATCTTCCTGTCGCTCTCGGCAGCGGACCTCGACCGCATCAGGCTTGGCAAGATCCTCTCGCTGATCGGCGTCGCGACGTTCTTGCTCCTCGCCACGTTGTTCGGCTTCATGCCGCACGACCCGCTCCAGGCCGCGCCGCCGCTCGGCCTGCTCGTGATCAGCGCGGCGCTCGTCGTCGTGGTCGGCGTGCTGGTGATCTCGGCGTTGGTCGTCCTGATCAGCGACTCCCGCCACCGGCTCGCTTACTAGGCGCGATCACCAGACACGGAGCCCGGGGGTCGTGAGCGGCGTGGTGGCGACGAGCCGCGCGAGCGTCGGACCGTACGCGACGACGATCAGCGCCACCGCGAGCGCGAGCCACGGGCGCCAGCGATCCATGATCGCGGGCATGTGGTCGGAGCCCGACATCGCCTCCGCGAACGGCATCGCGGCCACCGCCTCGCGCCGCCCGCGCGTCACCGTGAGCGCGAGGATCGCGAAGTAGAGCATGGCGCTGACGAAGAGCATCGTGCCGCCGATCGCCACGAGCGGCAGGGCGGGTTTCCAGCTCTCCTGCAGGTAGGGCGCGATCGTGACCGGTGTGCGGCGCGGCATGCCCATCAGCCCGAGCCGGTGGAGCGCGTTGGAGAACACGGCCATCCCGCCGACCCAGAGCCAGACCTGGACGAGCGCGAGCTTCTTGCTCCACAGCGCGCGGCCGGCCAGGTGCGGCACCAGCCATGGCGGCGACCTGCGCCGCCACCGAGGGATCGCCCCACGGGAGGCGGAAGAACCACGCGAGCCATCCGCGCCCGCCACGCGCGCGTGCCCCGCTCTCGAGCGAGGCGACGACGTTGAAGAGCGTCAGCAGGCTCGGAAAGAACACCGCGAAGGTCAGGAACGCGTGGACGAGCTTCCAGCCGGCGTGGATGCCGGGATCCGTGTACTGGTGGTGGAACCCGAGCGGTGTCGAGAGGACCAGGAAGAGGATGAACGACGCGCGCGCGAGCGGCTCCGAGAAGAGCTTGCCACCCGCCTGTCGCGGCACGAGCGTGTACCACGACACGTAGGCGGGGAGCAGCCAGAAGTAGACGATCGGATGCCCGATGAACCAGAAGAGCGCGCGCGCGAGCAGCGCGTCGGTGCCGGGCAGCCAGCCGAGCGACCATGGGATCAGCATGAACAGCATCTCCGCCGCGAGCCCGACCGTGGCGAGCGTCCACATCGCCATCGTGGTGATCGCCATGAACGCGGCCAGCGGCGCGCGCCGGGCGGCGTGCGCGCGGCGCCAGGCGCGGTGCGTGAGCGCGAGGTTCAGCGTGACCAGCCACGTGCCCGCGACGACCAGCGTGAGCCCGATGTAGAACGCCCAGTGGGCCTTCAGCGGCGGATAGAACGTGAACATGACCGTTGCGGCGTTGCCGACGAGCGGGATCGCGGCGAGGACGAGGCCGGCGGTCATCAGCCAGAAGGTCGCCCACCCGAGCCTCGGCGACGCGAGCGAGGTGCCGAGGGCGCGCGCGGTGATGAAGGTCAGGAAGCCCGCGATGAAGAACGTCGTCCACACGAGCACGTCGAGCACGCCGTGGATCGACACGCTGTGGTAGTAGGACTTGATGAACGTCGGGTGCGGCGGCACCTCGACGCCGCCCGTCGTCAATCCCTGCAAGAGCCCGGTCACGCTGCCCCCGAAGAGCGCCACGATCAGGAACGCGGCGGTCAGGCGGTTCTCCCGCCCGTCCGTCGCCTCCGCGGGCAGCGTCGCGCGCGCGGGCGCCGCGCGGTCGACCACCCGCGGGCTCACGACCGCGGCTCCACGATGATCTTGCCGCCCATCGTGTGATGCGCGATGCCGCAGTACTCGTGGCAGATCATCGGGTACTCGCCGGGCCGGTCGAAGCGCACGGTCACGCGCGCGATCTGCCCGGGCAGCAGCATCGTGTTCACGTTCGCCCCGGGCACGATCAGCCCGTGCACGACGTCCCGGCTCGTGGCGACGAACGTGACGGTCGACCCCGCGGGCACGCGGATCTCGCTCGGCGCGAACGTCCAGATCTGACCCGTGAGGTAGACCTCGTAACGGTCGGGGCCGACGTGCGCGAGCCCCGGTTTATCGAAGGGCGCCGTCGTCGCGATCTGCGCGGGCTCCACCCGCCCGTGCACGCTCGGCAGGTGAATGCCGGCGCCGAACGCGGTGACGGTGAGCGCGGCCAGCATGCCGACGGGGATCGCGATGCTCGGCAGGATCCAGGCGAGCTCGTACAGGGTAGACGGTCGTCCCGCGCTTCACCGCCAGAGCCTCAGGTACGCGTTCAGCCACAGCGCCGACAGCGGCACGAGATAGATCAGCATGAACGCCAGCGCGCCCTTCGGGTGCTCGTTCTCGTCCACCGCCATGCCTCCTTCGAACGATGTCGGGCGACAGGAGAGCAACAGAGGCGCCGAAGCCGGAGCGCCGCGATTCCGCGCGGTTGCACGACGGCCTCCGCCCGCCGTGAGGGGGCACACGCGCCTCACTGGAGCGCCGTCGCCCCGACGAGCCCGGGCCGAGCGATGCCCGGGTCGCGCTGACCAGCTCTACGTCCCCTCGGGCCCGATCCTCTACTGAGGGCTCGGCGGGCGGGCGAGCTTCTCCGCGCGGACGCCGATGAGGCGGAGCTTGCGGTGCCGCGGATTCTCGCGCTCGTCGAGGAACGGCAGGAGGAGCTCGATCGCGGTCGAGCACAACGTTTCCTCGCTCGCGCACGGTTCGCGACCGGTTCGCGAGCGCGCGAAGGTGAGGAAATTCTCGAAGCGGACGGTCACGGTGATCGTTCGACACCCACGAAAGCCGTGACCCTCGAGCCGGCGCCACACCGTGCGGGCCAGCGCGCGAGCGCGCTCGAGCACGAACGTCGCGTCCAGGGTGTCGATCTCGAACGTTTCCTGCTCGCCGACGGACTTGCGCTGCCGCTCGTTCGACACCGCGCTCTCCGAGACACCACGCGCCCTGGCGAACAGGTCGTCGCCCCAGCGACCGAGCCACTCCGCGAGCTGCGCCTTCTCCACCGTCCTGAGATCGGCGACGGTCCGGATGTGACGCTCGTGGAGGAAGCGCTCGGTCTTGGGTCCGATCCCCGGAATGACGCGGATCCGCAGCGGATCGAGAAACGACTGGACCTCGTCCGGTCGCACGAGCGTGAGCCCGTCGGGCTTCTGGAAATCGGAGGCGATCTTGGCGACGAGCTTGTTCGGCCCGATGCCGACCGAGGCCGTCAGCCCTTCCCGGCTCACGATCTCCGCTTTGACCTGGCGTGCGCGCTCGACCGCCGCGTCGAAGCTGCCGAGCGACGAGAGCTCGAGATACGCTTCGTCGACGCTCGTCTTCTGGAACGCGTCGCCGGCGGCGGCGATGATCGCCATGATCCGCGCCGAGACTTCGCGGTAGAGCGCGTGGTCGTCACGGACGAAGATCGTTTCGGGCTCGCCGCGCCGACGCGCGGCTTCCGCCAGGCGCCAGGCGCGCGAGATCGGCAAGGCCGAACGGATGCCGTACTTTCGGGCCGCGTAGCTCGCGGCCGTCACGACGCCCCGGCCGTGGCCCTCCTTGGGATCGGCGCCGACGACGAGCGGCCGATCGCGGAGCGCGGGATCGCGCCGCGCCTCGCAGGCGGCGTAGAAGGCGTCCATGTCGACGTGCGCGACGATCCTCACCGGTGCCGCGTCCGGCGTCTTGCGCGGTCACAGCGGGCGGATGTTCACCTTTCGCCACTTGATCGGACCGCCCGGGGCACCCCGCACGCCGGCGCCATACTGCAGCGCGATCACGCCGGCCGCGTGCTTCGTGTCCTGGATGTTCACCGTCTGCACGCCGTTGAGCTTCACGACGAGCTGCGAGCCCTTCGCGGTGATCTCGTAGGTGTTCCACTTGCCGCCCGCCTTGTTCGTGAGCGGCACCGGCACCGCGGCGTGGTCGACGATCCCTCCCGTGCCGTACTTCGGGTCGGGCCGGATGTCCCAGATGTTGACCTCGTAGCATGTCGCCGCGCCGATCCGCGCACGGTCCGCGCACCGCATGAAGATGCCGCTGTTCGTGTCGGTCGCGGCCCAGAACTCGGCGACGAGCTCGAAGTCCCTGTACGTGGACGGCGAGACCAGGAAACCGCCCCGGCCCTTGTCGGCCACGATGGCGCCGTCCTCCGCGCGCCAGTTGGCGTCGCCGATGCGGTCCCAGTTGTCGATGCCCAGAGGGCCGTTGACCAGCGAGATCCACCCGGGTGGTGTGGCATATGGGCCGGCCGCGCAACCGCCGAACGCGAGAACGAGCACCAGGGCGATGGCGAAAGATGGGCGCTTCATGTGAGACCTCCTCTCGTGGCGGGACTATAAGTCATCGGCTCCTCTCACCGCCTCGCCTTCGCCGGCTGGTAGCCGAGCGCGCGATTGAGCCAGCGCACCAGCGGCACGAGCACCTCGAAGTCCCGGCACAGGCGATCGACCAGACGCGGGCTCGTCACCACGCTCGGCTCGATCGAGGCCGCGGCCGTGAACGACTGGAGCTTCAGCCACTCGGCCGCGGGGTGATCGGGGGGGAATTCTCGGGGAACGCGGCGGAGCTTCGCCTCGTCGCTCAGCGCGTCGAACCGCCGGCGGAATGCCGGTGCGCTCGTGAGCCGCGTCAGCGCGATAGGCTGGCCGGCGATCGCCTCGCGGATACGGAGGAGCGCGGGCCGGGCCGGCATCCAGAGACCACCGGCGACGAAGCAGGTCGTCGGGTCGATGTGAAAGTAGAATCCCGCTCCCCCGCCGTCGCCCACCGTGCCTACTTTGCGTCCGGCATCACGGTGATAGAGCCAGGCGGCGGCGTTGGTCTTATACGGAGACTTGTCCCTGGAGAAGCGAACGTCGCGGTGGATCCGGAACATCGAGCGCTTGGGGTCGCCGACGATCTCGGGCGCGATGGAGTCAAGCCTCGCGTCGAGCGCCTCGACGAGCCGGCGCATCGGCTCCCGCACCTCGCGCTCGTACACGTCACGGTGCGCCTCGAACCAGACCTTCTCGTTGTTCCGCCTCAGATCTCGCAGGAACTGGAACGCGGCGGGTCGAAATCCTCCGAAGCCGACCGTCACCGCTGCCAGAAGCCTTGCGGGGGGATGCGGAACGCCCGGTTGAAGCGCGAGGAGGCGTTCTCCCACGCGATGATCATCGGACGCGCGAACAGCGCAGCGACCTGAGCGCCGCGGGCAGGAGCTTCGTCTCTTGCTGGAGGGAGCGGCGCGCCCCGAAGCTTGCGCTGCTCCTCGAGCGTTGCGCGAAGGTCGTCCGGGAGCTTCGCTTCGTCGACAGGCGGGATACGCGTCCCCTTCAGCATGGCCACCTCCTCCACTGTGGCCGCGATCTTACGTCCGAAAGGCGGTGACGGTCAGGCGGGGAGATGGTCGACGAGGCGGCCGGCGGTGTCCCGCAACCGCTCGCTGACGAGGCGCGCGAGCCGTCGCAGGAACTTCATGCCGAAGCCCGGAAATTCCTCGAGCAGCCGATCGAAGTCGGCCTGGGTGACGATGACGAGCGTCGCGCCCTTGACCGCGACGGCGCTCGCCGAGCGTGGCTCGCCGTCCAGCAGGGCCATCTCGCCCAGCAGCTTGCCAGGGCCGAGGGTGGTCAGCATCCGCGCCGCACCGCTGCCATCTTCCTTGCGGAGCTCGATCTCCCCGTCGACGATCAGGCAGAGGTAGGGATCGCGCGCGCCCTCCTCGAACACCACCGAGCCTGCCTTCGCGCGGCAGACCCGCGCGAAGCGAGCCAGCTTGTCGAGCTCAGCGCCGCTCAGCTCGTCGAGACGGAGCGAGGAGAAGCGGTGCTCGCGAGAGAGCATGGCCACCAGCTCGGAACGCGAGCAGGTCACAGGGTCCACGGCGATCCTATCGGCAGCGGCGGACGGAATCTTGAGAGCGGCTAGACCCAGACCTGCAGGACGTAGTCGTACGCGGCCTGCGCGTTGGTCATGTCCACGCGCTGCAGCTTGATCCCGAACTGATTCTTCACCTTCACGAGCCGATGCGAGTAGGCGCCGGCGAAGTGACGGACGTCGTCCCGGCGCAGCTCCATCATGTGGAAGCGCGAGCGCACTTCGATCTCCCCGCTCTTGTGCTTTTTCTCGATGACGACGTTCGAGACGACGTGACTCGTCTCCCAGAGCGGGCGCTGCGACCAGGCGTCGGGGTGCAGCACGCGCTTCATGCGCACCGTCATCAAGTTTCTGTCCTCGGCGAAGATCGCCGGCTGCCCGTCCCACGTCTGGTAGGTCGCGTCGGGCGGCATCCAGTAGATCCCGTCCGGCGTGAACAGATCGATCCAGTCCTGCCACTGCTTCCGGTCCAGGAGGTCGGCTTGACGGTAGAGGAACTGCTCGACCTGGTGCTGGAGGTCCATCGTCAGCCCTGCATGTACTGCACCCAGGCCTTCATCTGGTTACGCATCGGCGCTTCGGAGGTGCCCATGTTCGGACCGGTCTCCACCACGCCGTTTTTCTCGATGTCGCGGCCGAGGTGGCGGCCGAAGGTGACCCAGTCGCCGCCGTCGGACGCGAGGCCCTGGTGGCACTTCCAGAAGTTCTCGAGGTCGTCGGCGTTCACCAGCGTGGCGGGCGAGTTCACCAGGTTGTAGTAGGCGAGCGACCGTCGATAGATCGGCTCGGGCGCGCCCTTCAGACGGAAGTGCCAGATCTCGGTCAGCGTGCGATCGACGCCGAGCGGGCGGATGGCGCGCAGCTGCTGCAGGGCCGACTGCACCGAGAGGCCCGGGTAGATGAGCACGTGGTGGATGTTGACGCCCACGATCTCCTCGAAACGCTTCTGGCCGTACGTCTTGATCATGATCTTGTCGTAGGCGAGCGTGTCGGGATCCTGCGGCCTGAGGCCCATGTAGCCCGTGAGGATGCAGTGGCCGTGCGGATAGTTGAGCGTCTGGAAGGCGTCCCACTTGTCGACGGTGACCGTCGCGAACGCCGACAGCATGTGATAGGAGAGCGGCGCCGTGCCCTTCTTCGCCTTCCTGGCGATCTCCTGCTCCACCTCGTGCGCCGCGCGGCCCGTGGACTGGTGCGTCACCGACGGGTGCAGGGCGTCGAGCTGGTTTTCGAGGAAGATCTTCCAGTTCGAGTGCTGGATGACCCGGAAGCAGTTCGGCACGATCTCGACCTCGCCCTCGGGCGCGCGGTCGCACATGTCGTCGAACGCGATCTTCGACTCGCCGAGGAACTCGAGGAGCGACGGCCCCCGGGCGGCGAGGCTGGCGAACACGAAGCCGCGATAGCGCTCCACGCGGGGCGCCTTCTTCATGCTGCAATCCGGGTTGTCCCTGCCGAAACGCGTGCCCTCGTAGCCTGATTCCATCATCGGGATCGAGCGCAGCCCGCCGTCGTGCTGGAACGTCCACCCGTGGTACGAGCAGTTGAAGAACCCGCCGGTGTTGCCGCGGCGGTCGCCGCACATCATGTTGCCGCGGTGCGGGCAGCGGTTGTACAGGACGTGGATCCGGCCGTCCTTGTCGCGCACCATGATCATCGGCTGGCGGCCGATCTGGACGGCGTAGTAGTCGCCCGGCCTGGGCACCTGCGTCTCGTGGCCGCAGTAGATCCAGACGGTCTCGTGGATACGCCGCATCTCGAGATCGAAGAGGGCAGGATCGGTGTACACTTCGCGCCGGACGCGGTCGGGCTCGACCAGGCTGACGATGTCGCGTTCCATGCGCGAAGGTTAGCAGAGGCACACCCCGAGGAGGAACTCGATGATCAAGCGGATCGTCGCGCTGTTCGCGGTACTGGCCTCGCTCGCCACGTGGGCCGAGGCGCAGGAGGTGAAGGTCGGCGTCAACCTGCCCTACACCGGCATCGGCGCCGAGTTCGCGCAGCTCGTGGACCGCGGCATGGAGCTGTATCTCAAGCTCAACGCGGACAAGGTCAAGCCCTACACGATCAAGCTGATCAAGCGGGACGTGAAGAACCCGGGCGGCGCCGACGCCAAGATCGCCGTGCAGGAGCTCCTCACCCAGGAAAACGTCGACATCCTCGCGGGCTGGATCTACTCGCCGAACGCGATCGCGTCGGCGCCGATCGTGACCGCGGGCAAGAAGCTCGCCGTCATCATGAACGCGGGCACCGCCCACATCACCAACATGTCGCCGTACTACGTCCGCACGTCCTTCAGCATGTGGCACGCGGGGTACGCCATGGGCGAGGCGACCTCCAAGATCCTCAAGGCGAAGACCGCGGTGGTCGGCTACACCGACTTCCCGCCCGGCAAGGACAGCCTGGCCGCGTTCAAGCGGTCGTTCGAGGCCGCGGGCGGCAAGGTGATCGACGAGATCCCGATGGGCGGCGCCGGCGCCGTGCCCGACTTCACGCCGTTCTTCCAGCGCGCCAAGGACAAGAAGCCCGAGGTCTTCTTCGTGTTCGTGCCCGCCGGCGACCACGCGGCCGCCGTGGTGAAGACCTACGCGGCGCTCGGCATGAAGGAAGCGGGCATCAAGCTCATCGGTCCCGGCGACATCACGCAGGACACGAAGCTGCAGGCGATGGGCCCGGCCGCGGTGGGCCTCGTGACCATGCACCACTACCACGCCGATCTCGACAATCCCGAGAACAAGCGGTTCGTCGCGGCGTGGAAGGAAGCATACGGTGCTGCGGCCGTGCCCGACTTCATGGCCGTCGGCGGGTACGACGGCATGGCGCTGATCGTCCACGTCGTCCAGGCGCTGAAGGGCAAGGTCGACGCCGAGAAGGCGCTCGAGGCGGTGAAGGGCTGGAAGTTCGCGAGCCCGCGCGGCCCGATCTCGATCGACCCGGTCACGCGCGACATCGTGATGAACGAGTACCTGTCGGAAGCGGTGATGAAGGACGGCCGCGTGTTCCAGAAGGTGATCGGCAAGATCGACGCCGTCAAGGACGCCTGCAAGGAGCAGAAGATCGGGCCCTGCGCGCCCAAGTGATCCGCCGCTGATCCTCGGCGTCGACGTCGCGAGCATGCTCCTCGGCGGCATCGCCGCGGGCATGATCCTGTTCATCGTGTCCGTCGGGCTCTCGGTCACGATGGGCCTGATGGGGTTCGTGAACCTCGCGCATGGCGGCTTCGCCATGCTCGGCGGGTACGCGATCGTGCTCGCCATGAAGCACTGGGGCCTGGGGTTCGTCACGGCGCTCGCCTTCGGCTTCCTCGCGACGGCGGCGGCGAGCGTCGTGCTCGAGCGGCTGCTCTACGCCCGCCTCTACCGCGCCACCGAGCTCGACCAGGTGCTGTTCACCATCGGTCTCGTCTTCATCATGATCGCGTCCCTCACCCTTCGGTTCGGGCCGGAGAACCAGCCACTCACGCTGCCGCGGGCGCTGCAGGGGCAGATCGATCTCGGGTTCGTGCAATACCGCACCTACAGCCTCGTGCTGATCGTGACCGGCATCGCGATCGTGGTCGCGCTGTGGCTCGGGTTCGAGCGCACGCGGCTCGGCGCCCAGATCCGCGCCGCCGTCGACAACCGGCGGATGGCCGAGTCGCTCGGCATCAACATCGCGCGTCTGTTCACCATCACGTTCGCTCTCGGCAGCGGCATGGCCGCGCTCGGCGGCGGCCTCGGCGCCGAGTTCCTCGGCCTCGATCCCCAGTACGCGCTCAAGTACCTGGTCTACTTCCTGATCGTCGTGGCGGTCGGAGGGCTCGGACGGGTGACCGGCGTGTTCTTCGCGGCGCTCCTGATCGGGGTGCTGGACTTCGTGCTCAAGAAGTACCTGCCCCAGGGCGGGCCGATGTTCATCTACGCGGTCACGATCGTCCTGCTCCTCTGGCGGCCGCAGGGGCTGTTCGGAGGCAAAGCCGCGTGAGCGAGTACCGCGGCGGCGCGCAAGCGCGCACCGCGCTCGCGCGCCGGCACCGCGTGCGCGCGTGGGAGCCGCTTCCCTGGATCGTCGCGCTCGGGTTCTTCTTCGCGTTCCCGAAACACCTCGGGTTCGGCACCGAGGTCCTGGTCACGATCCTCTTCGCGCTCTCGCTCGATCTCGTCCTCGGCTACGCGGGCATCGTGACGCTCGGCCACGCCGCGTTCTTCGGCGTCGGCGCCTACACGGTGGGGATGCTGGCGAAGCACGGCCTCTGGAACGAGCCGCTGACGAGCCTCGCGCTCGCGGGGATCGTCGGCGCGGCCGTCGGGCTCGGCTCGGGCCTCGTGCTGCTGCGCACGCGCGGCCTGACCCTCCTGATGCTCACGCTCTGCACGATGGCGCTCCTCGAGGAGGCGGGCAACCTGGCGCACACGTGGACCGGCGGATTCGACGGGCTCGACAGCCTGCCGATCGCGCCGTTGCTCGGCCGCTTCGAGTTCAGCCCGCTCTACCCGACGACGCAGTACCTCTACGTCCTCGTCGTGCTCTTCCTCTGCTTCGTGTTCGTGCGCACGCTGGTCTACTCGCCGTTCGGCCAGAGCTTGACGGGCATCCGCGAGAACATCCTCCGCATGCCCGCGGTGGGGGCACCGGTCCCGCGGCGGCTGGCGGTGTGCTACACGCTCTCGGCGGGCATCGCGGGCATCGCGGGCGGCATCTGGGCGCAGGCCAACGCCTACGTCAACCTGGGCACCCTCGGCCTCGACCGCGCGGCGACCGTGCTCATCATGCTCGCCCTCGGCGGCCGCGGCCGCCTGTACGGCGCGTTCGTCGGCGCGATCGCCTACATGGTCCTCTCCCACTTCCTGTCGAAGATCTATCCGACGGCGTGGCAGCTCGGGCTCGGCCTCCTCCTCGTGGTCATCGCGCTGTTCGCGCACAACGGCATCCTCGGCCTCGGCGAGACGGTGTGGCGGCGGCTTCGGGTCTCGCGACCGTTGAACATGGGGGCCCCACAACACAGGACCCCCAACCCCCCTCTGTGACCGCGCCCCTCCTCGAGACGCGAGCGCTCACCCGGAACTTCGGCGCGCTCCTCGCGACGCGCGAAGTCGACTTCCGGCTGGACGCCGGCGCACGCCACGCGCTCATCGGCCCGAACGGCGCCGGGAAGACCACGCTCGTCAATCTACTCGCCGGCGTGATCTCTCCCACTCGCGGGCAGGTGCTGCTGAAGGGCCGCGACATCACCGGGGTCGGCCAGGCCGAGCGGGTCAAGCTCGGGATCGCGCGCACGTTCCAGATCAATCGCCTGTTCCGCGGCCTGTCGGTGCTGGAGAACGTTTACATCGCGGTCGCCGAGCGGATGGGCGTGGCGCCGTCCATGTTCCGGCCCGCGGGCCGCCGGACGGACGTGGTGAACGAGTCGATGCACCTGCTCGACACGTTGCGGCTGACCGCCGACGCGGGCCGTCGCGTCTCCGAGCTGCCGTACGGCCGTCAGCGCCTGGTCGAGCTGGCCATCGCGCTCGCGCTCTCGCCGGAGGTGCTGCTGCTCGACGAGCCCGCGGCCGGCGTGCCGAGCGCCGAGAGCCACATCATCCTCGACGCGATCGACCGCCTGCCGCCGGAGATCGCGGTGCTCATCATCGATCACGACATGGACCTCGTCTTCCGGTTCGCGCAGCGGATCACCGTGATGGTGAGCGGCGCCGTCTTCGCGAGCGGAACGCCGCGGGAGATCGGCGCGGATCCGGAGGTGCGCGCGGTCTACCTGGGACAGACCGCTCGTGGCTAGCGGGCGCGCGCTCGAGCTCGAGCACGTGTCAGCGGGTTACGGGGAGACCGTGGTGCTCGAGGACGTCGACCTGGGCCTCGCGCCGGGCGAGAGCCTCAGCGTGATCGGCCGGAACGGCGTGGGCAAGACGACGCTGCTCGCGACGGTGATGGGCCACACCACGCTGCACGGCGGCGACGTGCGGCTGCGCGGCCGGAGCATCATGCGCCTGCCGATCCATCGCCGCGCGCAGCTCGGGCTCGGCTTCGTGCCGCAGGAGCGCGAGATCTTCCCGTCGCTCAGCGTGCGCGAGAACCTGCAGGTCGCCGCGCGCCCGGGCCACTGGACCGAGGCGCGGGTGTTCGAGCTGTTCCCGAACCTGGCCGCCCGTGTCTCGAACATGGGCCACCAGCTGTCTGGAGGCGAGCAGCAGATGCTCGCGATCGCGCGCGCGCTGATGACGAATCCCGCCGTGCTGCTGATGGACGAGCCGACGGAGGGCCTGGCGCCGGTGATCGTCGAGGCGCTGACGGCCGTGCTTCTCCGCTTGCGCGATGAAAGCGCGCTGTCGATCGTCCTCGTCGAGCAGAACAGCCGGGTGGCGCTCGCGTTCTCGCCGCGCACGGTGGTGATGGACAAGGGGCGTGTCGTCTACGATGGCGCCTCGGCCGAGCTCGCCGCCGATCCGGAGCGGCTGGCGCGCCTCATCGGGCTCGCCGAGTGACGAGCCTCCACTTCGTGCGGGATCCGCGAGCCTGGGCGTGCAGGACGATCTATCCCGAGGACTCGAAGGCCAGGGTCGCGTAGCGCAGGAAGATGCCGCCGCGCGGCTCGCCGAGCGGACCGTTCGCGACCAGCACCGCGATCACGTACTTCGTTCCTGGTGCAGCCTGCGGGCTGATCTCCACGCGGTGCTGCGCGTTGATGCCGACAATGACGCCCGTGGCGCGATCGATCTGTCCGTTGACCCAGATCTCGCCGTAGTTGTCGGCGTTCGTCTCGAACCACACGCGCGAGCCCGCGACCGCAACGTCGCCGATGCGCTCCGGCAGCTCGACGGCGAGCCGGTACCAGCAGAACGAGAACCCGACGGAGTGACTCTCGCGGACGTTGCGGCAGATCTCCCACTTGGAGTCGTCGTACTCCGCCAGGCGGGCCGGGCTCGCGCGAAGCTCGGCGCTGAGTCCCTGGTTGGGCTCGCCCGGAACGAATCCCATCGCGAATCGCCATTCACCCTTGATCGGCCGCCGGCCTTCCACGGTGTTCAGGTCGAGCGCGATTCTCGGCATGACGTTCTCCTCTCAATATCCCTCGGTCCAGTCGACGACGTTGACCAGCGGCTGCCGGTGCAGATAGGCCCGGAGATTCTCGCAGAAGAGGTCGATCCCGCGATGCTGGCGCACGTCGGTGCCGCCCGAGACGTGCGGGGTGATGATGACGCGCTCGTCTTCCCAGAGCCGACGGTCGGGCTCGTGCTCGAACTCGCCGACGTAGACGTCCAGGGCCACGCCACGGAGCTTGCCCGCCGCGAGCGTCTCGATCAACGCCTCCTCGTCGATGATCTCGCCGCGCGCGACGTTGACCAGCATCGTGTTCGGCTTCATCGCGGCGAAGGCTGCGGCACCGATCAGCTTCGTCGTCTCCGGTGTCCACTGACAACAGACCGCCACCGCATCGCTCTCCGGGAGGAGGTCGTGCAAGCGCTCGGGAGGTTCGAGGCGGCTGAATCCGGCAGGCAACGCGCTCTCGGCCGCGGCGCGGCGTCGCGTGCCGATCACCCGCATGCCGGCACCCGCGCACAACCGGCCGACCTCCTGACCGATGCCGCCGGCGCCGACGACGCAGACCGTTTTCCCCTGCAACAACAGCGGACGATAGGTCCGGTGATCGAACCGACGGCGCTGCCGATCACGAGCCGCGTGATGGATTCCGCGCGCAAAGTAGAAGAAGTTCGCCAGGACGTACTCCGCCATCGGACGCGTGTTGCCGTGACCGCGCGACGTCGTGACGACGACGTCGCTGCCCCACAGATCGCCGCGTAAGAGATTGCTCGCGCCGGCCGGAAGCTGATGGAACCAGCGCATCCGCGGCGCGCGCGCGCGCAGATCGAGAGGAAATGGAAAGCCGCCGAGGATGATCTCGGCGCTCGCGAGCACCCGGTCACGCTCCTCGCGCGCGGTGGCCGGTGCCGAGCGCTCTCCGACGTACCGTTGGACGGTCCATGCCGGCCACGTCTCGCGGAGCTCGACGTCGAACCAGCCACGCGCATCGATCACGTGGAGCGATGGGTCGACCGCCGCGATACGACGGAGCCCGTCGTCGGGGACGGCCACGATCACCAGGATTTCCATTGCGCCTAGATTGCACGGCGCGCCGGCGTGATCAAGCGGCGGGATCGACGACTTCGCATCGATCAACGCGCGCGACCACCGAGGCGGATCCACCGTCGCCCTGGCCGACTGCTTTCCGTCAAAGTCGCGCAGATGATCTAGCGTCGAACTGTGGTGGCCTCAACGGGATTCGGGCGCTGGTGTATTGCGGCGTCAGCGCGGCGAGCGCTTCAGATAGACGACCACGCCGCCAAGTCCTTGGGGATACTCGCGGGCCACCTGCTCCACCGCGTCGGCGATCACGGAGAACTCGTCCGTGCGGAATGTCGACGGGACCAGCACGATGCCTGCGTGCTCGAGATTCGCGGCGATAAATTCGCCGCTCAGCTCTGTGAAGTCGGCGACGTCGCACGTGACGATCGCGCGGCCCGCGTCGGTGGCATGACGGAGTTGGCGTCGGTCATCGAGTTGGATATTACCGATCTCGTGAGCGCTCACAGCATCGAGCCCGCGGGTACGAAGAATTTCGGCAACGCGCGGCGATAGGTTCTCGTCGAGGTAGAATGTCACCCGGCGGCGACGACTCGTACGAGACCGGGATAGCGCTGCTCGAGCATCTCCGCAGTCAGCGCCGCGTTCGCATCGACCTCGCGACGAATCTCGTCGGGATACCGTCTGTAATAGATCAATGCTGCACTCATCTGGGCTGACGATAGTTGCGGAAAGGAACGGCGGACCCGGTCGGCGTCCTCGTCCCGTACAAAGTCCCTGAGAACCTCCCAAACGCCCAGGCCCGTGCCGGACAGCTTGGCCGTTCGACCGGCCGGCTCGGTGGCGAAGTAAATGCCCGGACACTCACGCATCCGAAGACCCTCTTCAAGAAGTTCCTGGGCGACGTCAGAGACCGATCGTCGAGCACGCGCGGCCGCCGCCTCCAAGCCGGTCCGTACGACTCGCCGTAGCCGCATGGTCGTGGATACCGTACCGTCTGACGCAGAACGCGTTGACCGGCGTGAGGAATGTCGGACTCCCTTTCGAGAACGCTTCGCGGTCATGAAAAGAGCTTACGACGTAAGACCGGAGCTTACAACGAGTTCTTGAGGTGGCGAATTCTGGCTGGTGGCCCCAACGGGAAAGGCTTCCACCGTCATGCCTGCACCACCACCGGGATCATGACGCGTCGATACGTTGATTTGACTTGACGCTCCATGTGGGGGTCACCGCGCCTCAGGACACCGCGCTCGTGCGCGAAGTGCACTGCCCGCCGGAGCTGCTCGACGACCTGGCCGACGTGCTCGCCCGCGTGCGGGCGTGGGCGGGCGTCGCCGAGAAGAGTCCGGGCGTCTTCCACGCGCGGCGACAGCCGTTCCTGCACTTCCACCTCACCGCGGAGCGGCGTCGACGGGCCGACGTGAAGAGCCGCTCAGGGTGGCTCCCGGTCGAGCTGCCGCGCCCGATCACCGCCTCCGCGCGGCGCGCCCTGCTGGCCGTGCTGCGGCGATGTCACGAGGAGCGCATGCCGGGGGCGGCGCCCCGGCGGCCCCGAGCTATCCCTTCAGGCCGGTCAGCCCGAAGCCGCGCTTGAGCAGCCGCTGCAGCAGCAGGAACAGCACGAACACCGGGACCGTCGCCATCACCGCCACCGCCATCTGTTCCGTCTGCGGGTTGCCGTAGTCCTCCGCGAACCGCACGAGCCCCAGCGGGTACGTGCGGTACTCGTCGCGCGAGACCACGGCCAGCGGCCACAGGAACTGGTCCCAGCTGTCGCGGTAGGCGAACAGGGCCAGCACGGCCAGCGCGGGCTTGCACTGCGGCAGCACGATCCGCCAGAGGATGCGCACCTCCCCCGCCCCGTCGATGCGGGCGGCCTCCAGGTAGTCGGTGGGCACGCCGAGCACGAACTGCCGCATGAGGAAGATACCGAACGCGTCGACCAGGAGCGGGGCGAAGATGCCCTGGTACGTGTTGAGCCAGCCCAGCGAGTGCACGATCAGGAAGGTCGGGACGAGCGTGACCTCCAGCGGCAGCATGAGCGTGCTCAGGATGGCGAGGAGCGCGAAGCGGTCGCCGGGGAACCGGAACTTCGCCAGCCCGTAGCCCGCCAGCGTGCAGAAGACGACGTTGCCCGCCATGACCACCAGCGACACGACGATGCTGTTGAAGAAGAACAGGGGGAACGGCGCGCGGTGCAGCGCGTTCGGGTAGTTCTCGGGGTGCCAGGACCTGGGGATCCAGTCCATGGCGAGCTGGAACATCTTCTCGCTGGCCTGGAACGACGTGCTCAGCATCCACAGCACCGGCAGCAGCACCAGCAGCGTGAGGCCGGCCAGCGGCGGCAGCCCGAGCCAGCGCAGCCCGGGGAGACGCCTCTTCATCACGCCTCCTCGTCCCGCATGAAGAGCTTCATCTGCGCCAGCGTCAGCGCCAGCACGATCGCGAACAGCACCACCGAGATCGCGGCCGCCCGGCCCATCTTGAGGTACGAGAACCCGGTCTCGTAGATCAGCATCGACAGCACGCGCGTGGCCCCGCCCGGGCCGCCGCCGGTGACGATGTACGGCATCAGGAACAGCCGCGCCGACAGCAGCGCGGCCACCACGACGACGAAGAACAGCTGGGGCAGGATCAGCGGCAGCGTGATCGATCGGAACCGGCGCAGCCCGCGCGCGCCGTCGATCGCGGCCGCCTCGTAGTACTCGGCGGGGATCGCCGCCAGCGCCGCGACGAAGACCACCATGAAGTAGGGCGCGAAGCGCCACACCGTCACCATGACGATCGCCGGCATGGCCGTCGTGTCGCTGGTCAGCCAGTCGATCCGGCCGGCCCCGAACGGCGCCAGCAGCTGGTTGACCAGGCCGTGCGGATGCAGCAGGAAGCGCCACACCAGGCACACGGCGATGATCGGCATGACGTTGGTGAGGAAGATCGCGCTCATGCACGCGCGCGCGCCGGGCACGGGCGTGCTGACCGCCAGGGCCAGCAGCAGCGCGGCCAGCGTGATGAGCAGCGTCGAGGCCACGATGTAGCCGAGCGTGTTCTGCAGCGACTGGACGAACACGGGGTCCGCCGCCAGGCTCGCGAAGTTGTCGATCCCCACGAAGCGCGGGGGCGACAGCATGTCGTAGGACGTGAAGCTGAGCCAGAACGCCCAGCCCATCGGCCCGTACTTGAAGAACGCGAAGAACAGCAGGGCCGGCAGGACGAACGCCACGCCCCAGAGCCGGAGGCGCACGCGGTAGCGGACGCGCGCGCCGGCCCGGGGCCGGTCGAGGACGAGCGAGCCTTCGGCCGTGTGCGGCTACCCCTTCTTCAGCTCGGCGGTGGCCCGGTCGACCTCGGCCGCCGCCTCGTTCAGCACCTGCTTGATGTCGCCGCTGGAGAGCATGACCTTCTGGACCGCGCGATGCAGCGCGTCGGCCAGCTCGCTCCAGACCGGCGTGCGCGGCAGGAAGACGCCGGTGTCCTTGGCGCGCAGGAACGCCTCGATGTTCGGCGTGCTCTTGACCTCCGGCAGCTCGGTCCAGCCGCTCTTGCGCGCCAGCGTGAGCGGGGCCGTGGCGATCCAGCAGTCGCGCAGGTCGCTCATCATGAAGCGGTACATGTGGTGCAGGACTTCCTGCTTCTCCTTCGACGCGTTCGCGTTGACGACGCAGTTGAAGCCGTAGCAGGTCGAGTACCGCTTGTCCTCGGTGACGCCGGGCATGACGTAGGCCTTGTAGTACCCCTCGGCCTCCATCTGCGGGTTGATGGGCTTGACGGCCAGCGGGCCGATGGGCGGCGAGCTGAACATCGCGCAGCGCTCCTTCAGCCAGTCCATCCACGGCACCGGCGCCGTCGCCAGCGAGTCGGCCGGGTCCTCGGCGCCGTACTTCCTGGCGATCGAGGCGCGGATGGTCATCGCCCGCACGCCCGCCTCGTTGTTGATCGTGCACTTGCCGTGCTTGTCGAACCACTGCCCGCCGCACTGGAGCAGGATCGGGTTGAACTGGAAGGCGGTCCACTGCGAGGCGTGCATCGCCCACTTGAAGCCCTGCCGGGTGAACTTGCTGCCGTCCTTGATGGTGAGCCGCTTCGCGACCTCGCCCAGCTGCTCCCACGTCTTCGGCTCGTCCTTGACCGGGTCGAGCCCGACCTCCCTGAACTGCTTGGTGTTCACGTGCAGCGGCACCCCGTAGAACCACAGCGGGTACCCGTACGCCTTGCCCTCGTGGACCGCGCCCGCCACGAACGCCGGGGCGTGGTCGTTGCGGAACGCGTCGAGCGAGCCGTAGCCCAGCTGCTGGACGTCGAGCGGCGCGATGAGCTTGCGCGTCAGCCAGGTGGGCATGAGCCAGTCGCCGGTCGTGAAGCCGTCGGGCGCGGTGCCGGTGGCATAGCCGACGCTGACCTTCTTGCCCAGGTCGCTGAAGGCGAAGTACTGGAACTCCACCGAGATGTTCGGGTGCAGCTGCGTGTACTGATCGATCCGCTTCTTCTGCCAGGGGCGCTGCTGCGGGTTCTCCCACGTCCAGTACGTGAGCTTCATGGGCACGCGCGTGGGCGCGCCCTGCGCGGCGCCGAGGGCCGGCGCCCCGAGCACGCCGAGCGCCGCGGCGCCGGCGGAGGTCCTGCGAAGGAAGTCGCGTCGCGTGGTCATGGTCCGCCTCCTGGGTGGCGCGAGGATATCATGGGCGAACCATGCCCCCGTCCCCGCTGGAGACCGCCCGCAAGCTGGCCGCCCAGATTCGCCCGTGCGCCGCCACGATCGAGGCGGACCGGGAGCTGCCCGCGCCCCTGTTCGAGGCTCTGGCCGACGCCGGGCTGTTCCACCTCCTTCTGCCGCGCGCACTGGGCTGCCCCGAGCTCGACCTGCCGACCTACGTGAAGGTCATCGCCGAGCTGGGCCTGGCCGACGCGAGCACGGCGTGGACCGTCAACCAGTGCTCGGTCTTCGCGACGTACGCCGCCCGGATGCCGCACGCCGCGGCCCGCGCGATCTGGATCGACACGTCGCGGAGCATCGTCGCCAACACGCCGCTGCCGACGGCCACCGCGATCGCTGTCCCCGGCGGCTACCGGGTGACCGGTCGCCAGGGCTTCAGCACCGGCTGCCGGCACGCGGCCTGGCTGGCGGCCCAGGCGCCCGTCACCGAGAACGGCCAGCCCCGGATGCTCGACAATGGCCAGCCCGACACGCGCTACTTCTTCGTGCCGGCCGCCCAGGCCACGCTGCTCGACACCTGGCAGGTCCGCGGCATGCGGGGCACGGGCACGCACCACTTCGCGGTGAGCGACGTCTTCGTACCAGAGAACCGCACGGTGCTCGTCACCTATCCGCCGTCGGTCGAGACCGGCCCGCTCTACCAGTTCCCGCGGACGCTGCTGTTCGGCAGCGGCGACGCCGCGGTGGCGCTGAGCGTGGCGCGCGCCGGCCTGGACGCGTTCATCGAGCTGGCGTGCACCAAGAGCCCGCGCTCGCAATCCGGCCTGCTGCGGGACCAGGTGCTGGCCCAGGCCGATGTCGGCCGCGCGGAGTCCGAGCTGCGCGCCGGCTCGGCCCTCCTCCACGAGACCGTGCGCGAGGTCTGGTCGGCCGTCACCGCGCGCGGCACGATCACGCTCGACGAGCGCGTCGCCATGCGCATGGCCATCACGCACCCGATCCGGCTGGCCGTGCAGATCGTCGACACGCTCTACAACGCGGCCGGCGCCTCGGCGATCTACGAGAGCCACCCGCTGCAGCGGTACTTCCAGGACGTCCACGTGCTGAGCCAGCACCTGCAGGGGCGGCTGGCGCACTACGCTCTGATTGGAAGGCACTGGATGGGGCTTTCGGTCGACGACGACACGAGCTTCTGAGACGTTGCCGGAGCGTAGGCAACATAAAGGCCCTTCTACCTATCCGGTTGACTCAGCATCGCGCGATATGTTGTGGTGGCGTGCGAGGAAACCCTGTTGCCTCGGCCCGACTTCCCGAAGACCCTCGCCGAGGTCCAGGTGCGCTTTGCCACGGAAGACGCGTGCCGGCGGTATCTCAGGGAGTCGCGCTGGCCGGACGGGTACCGA
>Ga0194121_10000483_pt1 | contig 70254 bp, 59 predicted proteins | sample TA2MahCa50mmetaG_FD_148609 | JGI IMG/M metagenome (GOLD analysis project Ga0194121, IMG submission 148609) | Freshwater microbial communities from Lake Tanganyika, Tanzania - TA2015020 Mahale Deep Cast 50m | ecosystem: Environmental > Aquatic > Freshwater > Lake | place: Tanzania: Lake... | reverse complement strand
GCTCCTGGTTATTTTCTTTGGTTTCATCGTGCGTGCTCAACTCATGCGATATGAATTATTTTTCGAATTCGATTCGTATTGGCACGCGCGCATGGTCTCCTATATTTTGCAAGGACTCCCCGCTCCGGCCGTGGACCCGCTAGCGTATTATCAAAATATTGCCGCTGCCACTATCGGCAGTGCACCGTATTTTTTCTGGTATGTTTCGGCAGCCATCTACAAATTATTCACGCTCAACGCGGGATATGATTTGGAAACATGGGTGTTATTTGTGAAAATACTCCCCGCATTATATGGTGCGTTAATTGTTGGAGCCATGTATTTTTTGGGAAAAGAATTATTCAAGGGAACACACGAAAAACAAGCCGGGTTACTCGTGGGTATTTTTGCAGCTATCATGCCTGCTTTCGTATACCGCACCATGGGTGGATTTTTCGAAGATGATAGTTTTGGTTTCTTGTGGATGGTTCTTGGATTTATTTTCTTTGTCCGCGCGACGAGAAACGGTAGTTTTTCATTTGAGAATAAATGGAATGCCGTGCTTGCGGGAATTAGTTTTGCACTCATGGCATTATCATGGTCTGCATTCAATATGCTGGTGCCAATACTATTGGGCGTGGGAGTTGTAGAGTTTTTACTCTGGATGCGCGAAGGAGAATGTGATCGTGCTAAACATTTTGGTTACGCGTGGTTGGTGTCATTTGCATTATTAGCATTGGGTGCAACGATTCAAACAAAATTATTTTGGTTGGACCAATTCGGTGGAGTATTCGGAAATTTGTTGCTGGGCAGCAGCGAATTGATTCGCGCCCCCCATGTGGCAGCGTTTATTTTAATTGTGCTTTTTGCGGTTTCGGTTTTTTGGAAAGCAACCAAATCAGGAAAATTATCTCCGCAGATTATTCGCATGGTCACGAATGGAGTGATTCTCATCATGATTCTGGCGCCCTTGCTGGTTTTCTTATTCAATATTAGCCTGCGCACCGGGGACGTGTTGGGTCAAACGGTCGGAGAAGAGAGCGAGGGCCGAGGATATTTTGGCAACAAATATAGTTTCATGGTCCTGTTCGCCATTATTGGTTTGCCCGCGTGCGGGTATTTTTTACTCAAGCGCGCACGACAATTTGCCTTCCTCACTCTTCCGGTGGTGTGGTTAGTGGTTACTTTCTTCATGGCGTGGGGTAAGCTCAAGTTCACGTATTATTGGGGATTGCCCCTCGCACTCATGAGCGGGATCGTCTGCGTCTTCTTGTTGAAGTGGATGGCGCATCATTCGAATCGCACCCAAAAAATAGCCGCCGTATTAGTCGGTGTTTCCATTATTGCGGGAATAGCTGCGGGAACTATTTTTGTGACGCAGAATATTCCAAACATTGAATTATCCCCCGGGTGGAAAACAGCATTGTTTTGGGCCAGCAACAATCTTCCAGCGGATGCCAAATTCATGAATTGGTGGGACGAAGGACACTGGGTCTCCTTTTTGAGCAATCGAAAAGTATTGATTGACAATCGTAACGCGGATTCCGCTGCATCATCGGATGTGGCAAAATTTATTTTAGCCAAAGATGAAAATGATGCTTCCGCGATTATTGAAAAATATGGGAGCACGCACCTCATTTTTGGGGATGATTTGTTAAGCAAACAATCCAGCCTCGGATTTTATGCGTATGGAACACCGGGCCTGAGCGACCCACGATTACAGGGAATGTTTGGTGTTGTCCACCCATGCAGCCGGAGAGTAGAACCCGTGACGCGTGAAGAAAAATATGTTTGCGGACAAAACTCCTTGACCATTCAAGAGTATGAATCCCTTCCCACGCAATGGCAGAGTGCTCCGAACAATAATCAGCAGGGCACTCCGTTCAATGTTTATCGCGACACTGAAAAAACACACTTGTATGCCTTTTCTTCCCCCACGAATCAAGCATTTTTGATTCGCATGTGGATGGGAGACCCGGCCATTACACACTATACGGAATTATACCGGAACACGGGGGGAGTGCGAATTTACTCCTATATACCGGGTGAAATTTGAGTAATGCACCAGACCGTTTATTAGCCGTAATTGACTGAATACGTGTGATTAGCTATGTTTGGGGAATGGGGAATTTGGTTCATTGGAATTAGTTCATTGATTATTACCTGGGTCACTTTTCCTTTTTTCATTAAACGGATGCATTCCCGCGGAATTGTGGGGAAGGATATGAACAAGCCTAATTCTCCTCCCGTGGCGGAGATGGGCGGAACCATCGTCCTGTTGGGGTTTGTTTTTTCAATCATGATGGCATTGTTCATGAATAGTCACTTTGGTTTTTTCTCCGGAATCGATTTGCTTGCGTTATTAGCTGCAATGCTCACGATTGTATTGATGGGTTTGCTTGGAATTGTGGATGATATTATTGGTTGGAAAAAAGGAATTAGACAATACCAGCACGCCCTCATTCCTATTTTTGCAGCACTGCCCATTATGGTGTTGCCGCAGACGATTGGAAACACGGGAGTAGATGTTCCGTTTGTTGGATTTGTCCACTTTGGAATACTTTATTCTATTTTACTGGTTCCCTTTGCCATTACGGGTGCAAGCAATGCGGTCAATATGTTGGCCGGTTTGAATGGATTGGAAGCCGGAATGAGTCTGCTGAATGCACTCGCATTATTGGTCGTGGGATTGATTATCGGAGAACAAGAAGTGGTCATCCTCATGATTGGATTAATCGGTGCCATTATTCCATTCTTGGTGTTGAATTGGTATCCTGCTAAAGTATTTCCAGGAGACTCGTTCACTCTCATGATTGGTGCTGGTTTAGCCGCAGCGAGCATCGTGGGCAATATTGAGAAAGTGGGTTTGATGCTTTTTGGATTATATTTTTTTGAATTAGTTTTGAAACTCCGAACTAAAATGCAGGCGGAAAGTTTTGGAAAAATACAGCCGGATGGAACACTGCGTGCACCAGAAAAAATAGGAAGCCTAACCCACGTAGTAATGCGGATGGGAAATTTTACGGAAAAACAAGTGGTTCTCATTATTCTAGGAATGCAGCTAGTGGTTATTGCCATTACCCTTGCTGTTTTTTGGATTAATTATGTGACAAGCACCAGTGCGATTTCCTATTTGGGGTTGGCATCATGAGTGTTTTGTTAACATGTTCCGCGGGCGGTCACTTGGCCGAAATGAAACAATTGCAATCATTTTATCGTCAAACAAACCATTTTTTTGTAACATTTGAACGACCGGACACGCGTGCTCTTTCTTCATCCGAGAAAGTATACTTCATTGAACGACCGGCACGAAATCCTTTTCGAACGATAAAATCTTTTTTTCAGGCATGGAAAATAATTTCAACCGAAAAACCATGCCTCGTTATCAGCACGGGGGCCGATGTTACTGTTCCCGTTTGCGTGGCCGCCAAAATTCAAGGGGTCCCCATTATTTTTATTGAAAGTTTTTGCCGGGTAACGGAGCCTGGCATCACGGGGAGAATCGTATCATTATTCGCGGATCGTGTTTTATATCAGTGGAAAGAACTCAAACCCTATTATCCTTCCGGCGTTTACGTTGGAAGTATTTTTGGAAGTGACCATTCATGATTTTTGTTTCCGTGGGAACGCATCCTGACTCATTTTCCCGCTTGCTCAACGAAGTGGTCCGACTGCGAGAAAAAGGAATCATTCGAGGAAAAATAATCATACAATCAGGATACACGCCATTCACTCATCATGGCGTGGAAGTTCATCCCTTCATGAACCCGGACGTTTTTGAAAAAACGATTCGGGAAGCGGATGTATTTATTACACACGCGGGGGAGGGAAACATGGGTTGGGCAATCCAGGGACGAATACCCATGGTCATTGTGCCTCGCCGAAAAAAATATGGTGAACACACGAATGATCATCAACTAGAACTAGCTCGCGCCGCGGAGAAAGAAAAATACGGTGTGGTCGTATATGATATTGAAAATTTATCCGCAGCTATTCAACGTGCGCAAAAAAACCCCCCATTGCCCGTAAGAGGCCACGTGATTCCTTCACTCAAACATGCTGCCAGCGAATTGGAAGTTGCTCTGCCAACTACCCCGCGCCCCAAAAGCCCTCCTCCAAAAACAGCCAGTATTGTAGTGGCCACCCTCAATGGTGGAGAACCACTTATCAAGGCAATTCACGGAATGCTCAGCCAACAATTTGCCGGAAAATACGAAGTTATTGTGGTGGATGATGGGAGTTTTGATGGAGTAACTCCTTCACTTTTGAAGAAAAATTTTGCTCATGATAAACGAGTGACGCTCCTTTTTCTTCCGCGCTCCGGAGTGTGCAAAGCGCGTAATGCCGGAATACGCGCGGCCAAATATGAAGTAGTCATCAACATGGATCATGATGACAATCCTGAACCGGATTGGCTGCAGATTATGGTGAATGGATTTGATTCTCCGCGCGTGGGTGCGGTGAGCGCGTACGGTCACTACGGCGGAACATCGACTGGTTTTCGAAAAGACCTGCTGGATTATTTAGGCGGCTATGATGAGGACTTTTTTTATTACCGCGAAGACACGGATCTTTCATTTAGGATTATTGAATTGGGTTACGAATACGTGAAAGTGAACGGTGCCAAGTGGCATGGGGATCGAACGCTCGTTACACCTAAAACGTTTCAAAAAATTATTTTATACACGCTGCAGCGATTCAAGTATCACATGAATGACGTGTTGCTGCATCAGAAGCATGCAAAAAGTAAACTATGCAATACTTTCCTGCACGTGAGGGGTGGATTTATCGTTGATCCCGTGGTTGATTTTAAAGTTGCCACCGGGTTATGGAATGACGCTAAACCTACTTTTGAATTGTCCTCTCCCCGTGGAATGACCTTTATTCGGAATCAAAGTATGCTCCATTTTTTGGCGATTGTGATGCTCGGCATTTGTTATGCATTCGCCATCAAATGGGCACGATTGGCCGGGAGCATTAAACATGGTCATTTATTGGTGTAGGAGCAAAGATGCGTATGCGAACGACTAATTGGTCAGGGAAGCGAGTCCTAATCACGGGGATAAATGGCTTTATCGGCTCCCACCTCGCCAACGAATTGCTTCAGCAGGGAGCCATCATTGAGGGCGCGAGCCGATCTCCCAAAAATACTCCTTATTTAGACCGTTTATTCCCCGGAAAAACGATTAAGGTGCACCCCCTTGAATTGCGTTCGCGCGAGAGTGTACAACAATTAGTTAACACCCACGCGTTTGATTTCATTTTTCACTTAGCATCGCAATCGGACACGTGGAAATCAATCCAAATTCCAGTGGAAACATTTGAAAGCAATGTGAATGGCACTCTTTTCTTATTGGATGCACTCCGCGCAAAAAAGGAACAAACACCCCTAATACTAGCCGGATCGGTGAGAGCATTCGAACCATTGTCCAGCAACAAAACAGATGTCATGGCGCCCCTTCATCCGTATGATGCCAGCAAGTTTTGCACGCAAGTTATTGCACGAAGTTATTTTCACGCATATGGAATGAATGGAGCCATCGCGCAGAATACAAATATTTATGGCCCCAATGACACGAACTTTAATCGACTCATACCTATTATGATGAAAGAACTTTTTACGAAAAAAACAATCACCCTAAAAGGTGATGGAAAAATCAAGCGGGACTTTTTGTATGTGCAGGATGCAGTAAATGGAATGATTCGCTTAGCCGAGAACTGTCATTCCAAATCCGTCAATGGAAAGGCAGTCACTTTTGCGTCCGGAAACCTGTCGACTATTCGCCAGATTGCTGAAATTGTCCAGAAAACAATGCCTTTTCCCACCCAAATTTCGTTTGATAATCGACCATTTGATGACCGTGATCACCCCGTGCTTGACATTCGTTCCACGCAAGAATTATTGGGATGGTCTCCCAATTATTCGCTTGAAAAAGGATTGCGTGAAACGGTTCCATGGTATCATGAGTATTTTTTACCAAAAGGAGGCAACTAAAATGAAAGGCGTTATTCTTGCTGGAGGAAATGGCACGCGACTGCGACCATTGACTTCCGTGACCAACAAACATTTACTTCCCATTTATGATAGGCCCATGATTTATTATCCGTTGCAAACCCTCAAGGAAGCAGGAATAACGGAAATACTAATCATCACGGGAACCGAACATGCGGGAAATATTTTCAAACTCATGGGAAGCGGAAAAGACTTCGGAGTGCATTTCACGTATCGCGTACAAGACACCGCGGGAGGATTGCCGCACGCCATTGCATTGGCCGAAGGATTTGTTGGAAAAGAAAAATTCGTTTCAGTAAATGGAGACAATATTTTGTCGCACTCCATTAAACCATTCATGGATGCATTTGCCCACGGAAAAGAAGACGCGCGCATTTTATTGTATGAGACGACACGAGAAGAAGCCATGAAAGCAGGAGTTGCCGTCATGGAGGGAGAGCGCGTCACTAAATTAATCGAAAAACCAAAAGATCCCCCCACGAATTGGGTGAGCATCGGAGTGTATATGTTCAACCCCGGCGTGTTCGATATTATTCGAACCCTCAAACCTTCACAGAGGGGAGAGCTTGAAATAACCGACATTCATAATCAATACATTTCACGGAATGCACTCGCGGCGAGTAAATTATCCGGCGAATGGTTGGATGCGGGAACCATTGATGAGTTGACGCGTGCCAATGAAGTAGTAAAAAACTGGAAAAGTATTCACGCCGGAAAACTAGGGTGATATTCATGAGGACGCGCGTCGAAGCATTACTGACTCCCCTTGCTGGAAAAATACTTGATGTGGGCGGGAGTGCGGGAACACTGCATGAGGATTTGCTCGCGCGCCACTCTCCTCCAAAAATTATTTCATTAGACATCGAGCTCATCCACGTGCGCACGAATCAAGTCATTGGGGATGGTCAACAAATGCCATTCCGCGATAACTCGTTTGATGGGATACTCGCGGGGGAAGTAATCGAACACGTTCCCCAACCCGAGCGTTTCATCCAGGAGTGTGCGCGTGTTCTCCAAAAAAATGGCGTGCTGGCACTTTCAACCCCGAACAAGAAAAGCTGGCTCAACCGTCTTACTCACTCGTATGAAATGCCCCTCCACCTTTCCCTTTTTGACATTCCCTCGCTGAAAAATTTGCTTGAAAGAAACGGGTTTCTGGTTGAGCGCGTGGAATTATTTCCGTTCACGGAAGAATCATCGGATGGGGCTCGAAACAAATGGTTTTTTCCCATACGAAAGATAATCCATCAACTCGTGCCTTTTTCCCTGAAAGAGGACATGGTTTTTGTTGCGCGCAAAAAGTGAACCATGTTAAGTGTAGTGCAAGATTCGAAAAAGGGCTTTTGCTTTTAAATACAAAGAATGAGGTGTGTTATTCCACACCCGAGTGATTTTCTATGGGAATAAACGTCATGCTACTCAATCCGCCCTATTTTCCTCAGTTTAGCAAAAACTCCCGCTCTCCCGCCGTGTCAAAGGGGGGGTGTGTGTATTATCCTATTTGGTTGGGTTACGCAGCAGGGTCCCTTGAAATCAACGGGCATACTCCTAAACTGGTTGATGCGACCGCGCCGAAAGAAATGATGACGCTGGAACAAATGGTCACTATTGCTAAATCATTCAATCCCCGCTTGCTCATTATGCACACGGTCACCTCATCCGTTGTCAATGATGGAAAAGTCGCTGCAGCCATTAAGAAAGTCCTCCCGAATTGTATTATTGCCATGGTCGGACCCCACGTCTCCGCGGTATCCGAAAATACCTTGACTATTTCTCCAGGAGTGGACATGGTCATGCGTAAGGAATACGATTTGATTGCCGTTGAAGTAGCTAACCACTTGGAACAGGGAAAATCCTACGAGTCGGTGAAAGGGATAACGTATCGTAATGAAAAAAATGAAATTATCAAAAACCCGGATGCACCCGACGTGCCCGCGGACTATTTAGATAAACTCCCCTTCGTTACGCAGATTTGGGACAAACATTTGAACATACGCGATTACTTTTATCCCTCCGTATTGTATCCAGAAGTGACGATTATTACTGGAAGAGGATGCCCATTCCGTTGCACGTTTTGTGATTGGCCCCAAAACTTTACTGGACATAATTTTCGCTCGCGCAGCGTGAAGAATGTGGTGGATGAATTAGCATGGATTAAGGAAAACTTGCCTTATGTGAAAGACATCATGGTGGAAGATGACACATTCACTGTTGATCGCATCCGCGTCAAACAAATTTGCCAAGAAATAATTGACCGCAAACTAAACGTAACATGGACCGTTAATTCCCGCGCGGATGTGGATTTGGAGACACTTAAAATAATGAAAAAAGCCGGGTGCCGATTAGTTTGCGTCGGCGTTGAGAGTGCGTCGCAGGAAATATTAAACAACATCAAGAAAGGAACCCACGTGACGAAGATTGAACAATTCTTCAAAGACACGAAAGAGGCCGGTGTTCTCGTGCACGCGTGCTTCATGATGGGAAACCGTGGCGAGACACGTGAAACGATTCAACAAACCGTTGAATTCGCCAAGCGCGTGAACCCCGATACGGTACAATTCTTCCCTATCATGGTGTACCCGGGAACCGAAGCCTATGAGTGGGCGAAGACCAATAATTTTTTGACCATTCAAGCAGAGAATTGGGAGAACTGGCTCCTTGAAGACGGGACTCATAACACGATTGTGAGCACGGATAAACTCACTGCGAACGAACTCGTGCAAGCATGCGATGATGCCCGGAGAAACTTTTACATGCGGCCATCGTTTATTGCCGCCAAAGTCTGGGAAGGAATTACTTCACCCCACGAGTTTCCCCGACTCGTTAAAAGTGGATTAACATTTTTCAAATACTTGTTTAACACATCCAAGAAAGCCAGCCTAGGGGAAACCAATCAACGAACAGCATTGCCCGTAATACAGCCATAACCAGACTAACGTCCGAGGCTTGTATTAATCAAAACCCTGTGCGTTAAAAAGCGTCCATTTCAAGGGGGTATAGTATGCCATCCACTACTCGTACTCGCGCGCGTGTGAGTGTTATTATTCCCGCGTACAATGCTGCAAAAACCCTGCAGTCCTGCCTTGATGCACTCATGCTGCAGACCCGCATCCCGGATGAAATAATCGTGGTGGATGATGGGAGTGTCGATGAGACCAAAGGGGTTGCGGAATCATACTCCTTGGTTACAGTCATTTCGCAAAAAAATCAAGGACCTGCGCGTGCCCGTAATGTGGGTGCGTCTCGCGCCAAAGGAACCATTATTGTTTTTTTGGACAGTGATTGCGTGCCTGAAAAAAACTGGTTAGACGAAATGATAAAACCATTCACGGATGAAAAAGTAATTGGAGTGCAAGGCGCGTATCGCACGAAACAAACTTCTTTAGTAGCGCGGTTTGATCAGTTGGATATTGAGTACCGTTATGAGCGCATGAAGCGGGCGACAACGTTGGACTGGATAGGAAGCTACTCTGCGGCGTATCGAAAAAAAATATTTATCGAAGAGGGTGGATTTGATGAAAGTTTCCCAAAAGCATCGGGGGAGGATGCTGAATTAAGCTATCGTATGGCGAAGAAAGGGCACCGACTTATTTTTGCACCGCAAGCAGTCGTGTTTCATACTCATCCACAAGATTTATTTCACTATTTGAAAGTTAAGTATTTTCGCGCATATTGGCGAATGCGGATGTACATTAAACATCCAAGAAAACTAATCCGAGATAGCTATACTCCCACTTCGCTGAAGTTAAGTGTTACTTTGGCTATTTCTTCCGTTTTGTTTGCTTTAGGATCATTACTTCTGCCTGTGTGGGAATATTGGTCACTACTCTGTTTTATTGGATTTCTTTTCTTGTACAGTTTATCTTACTCTCCAATGCGTGCAGGAATTTTATTATGGACTTTTGGTTTGGTTATCTATTTCTTCCGTTCACTTGCATTTGCCGCAGGCATGAGTGCGGGTTTCCTTGATAGGAGGGTGTGGTCATGAAAAAAATGCGCATACTCCACGTGGGGAATCACACGATTCCCTGTATCGGGGGAATTGAAACGGTCATTTGGGATATTGCACGAAAAATGGCTACCGCGGGGCATGACGTGACGATTCTCGTGTTTAACACGTGTACGAATGGTGCGACAACGCTCCCCGCAAAAGAAATCGTGGAAGGGGTGGTTATTCGCCGCGTCCCCATGCGCGGTTTTTCGTTTTATCGTATTCCTCCTGTTCGAGAACTCTTGAACCTCGCACGGAAACATGATATTATCCACGTCCACGGTCTCGGCGGATCGGCGGATGTTCTTTCTATTTTGAAAAATTGGCATCGCAAGCCCATTGTCATTAACACGCACGGGGGATTTTTTCACACCAAAAATAGGGGTTTTCTAAAAAAAATTTATGCCAATTTTATTTTACCGCTTTCCTGGAAAAATTTTGATTATATTATTTTCGACAGCCAGCAAGACCGGCAACATTTTGCTTTTCTTCCATCAAAAGGACGTTCATCGATTATTCCTGATGGAGTTAATACCGCCCAGTTCAAACTAATTCCCATTCGAAAAAAAATGGTGAATCATTTTATTTTTGTGGGAAGACTCTCGGTTAACAAACGTGTGGATCGGCTCATCGAAGCATTTTCTGCCGCGCTTGCGAAGAAAAATATTTACCTGCATATTATTGGCAGTGACTGGGAAGGAATACGGCCCTCGCTTGAAGCATTAGTAAAGAAACATGGAATTGGAAAAAATGTCACGTTTCATGGAACCCTTTCTCCGAAAGAAATGATGGATGTATACTCCCAATGCGCCTTTGCGGTATCTGCTTCGGAATATGAGGGATTTGGAATTAGTGCGGTTGAGGCCATGGCTGCGGGAAAAATTCCCATCCTGAATGATATTCCCACATTCCGGGAATTTGCTGGGAACGGAAGAGGATGGGTGGTGGATTTCTCATCCATTTCTACGGCAAGCGAAGCATTGCTATCGGCTTCATCTCTTTCCCTGACACGGATTCAAAAATTATCCCGCGAAGCAAGCGCGTATGCGAATACGTTTTCTGTACAGGAAGTGGCGAACAAGCAGTTGAAAATATACGCAACCCTATTGGGGGATGATTTCACGTGAGCATGTTTAACAAAATAGTTTCAGTGCTTTCATTCAATTCGCTTCAAATCGTTTTGACGAAGTTTATTAGTCTCATCAATTTTGCGATATTAGTTCGTTTATTATCCGGGGAAGAGATTGGAATTATCGGTCTCGCAGGAGGATACGTTGCGCTACTGGGCTTTATCCTCGTGGCTCCCGAAACTATTTTTATTCGCGATTTTAAAAAAATGGAAGGAAAATTGCACGAATACATTTCTTCCTTTTTGCAGTTTAGTGCGGTCCGCGGAATCATTTTGTTCACGCTGCTCATTCCTGTGTCATTATTCTTATTTCAATCCGCTAGTGATCCGCGATTAGGAAGCTATTTTTTGCTTTTAGGGGGCGCCACGCTCGTAAGCACACTCACGGGACCCTTTCGTGAAGCATTTTATGGTTTTTTTAGGCAGGGACGGATTACGCAAGTGGATGTATTGACGAGCATCCTGTTGCTGCTCTCCATGATTTTCTTGTTTTTCTCGAGAGATGTAATAACCTATGGTTGGCTCCAGTTTTTTTCTGCAGTCGTGGGAGTGAGCTTGTGGTATTTTACCGCAGTCAAGCATCTGCATTTTCGATTTATTTCACATGTTAAACTAAAATTATCCCTTGATGCACTACGCGGTTTTGCTTTTTGGAATCACCTCTCGGGGTCGGTGGTCAAGCTTGTGTATCAAATTGATATTGTCATCCTTGGATTTTTTGCCGCGTTGAGTGGCGTGGGAAGTTATTCCGTTGCACTCACATTGGCGAATGTTTTCTTTCTTTTCCCCCAAATGGTGCAGAAAGTGCTCTCGCTGAGCTTTTCACAATTACCGAATGAGCGGGTGTCTCTTCTTTTTGGGGTGGGGGTGCGATACAATACCATACTCTCTCTCCTTCAGTGGATTGGCTTTGTTTTTTTGGGATGGGTCCTCATGCAGATTGTGCAGCCCGAGAATCCGGATAATGTGTTGGCGTATGGACTATATATCACGGCCGGAGTGGCTATCATTAATGTGGCGCGCCCCTGGATTGCTCTATCTCTCTCCCGTGTCTCTCCGCGAAAAATATTTTTTGAATTATATCTCATACCTTCGCTGGCCGCGGTGCCCATTTATGCGTATGCTGCATCCGTGGGGGGTGCGTTGGGCGTGGCACAGGCTAACGTGATTACGTTTAGTATTTTGAGCGGGTGGATCATCCTCTACACCACGTGGAAAGTCCCCATCCGACCGGGTATTTTTCAATTAGCCCCATTTGAAAAAGATATTTTGCGACGCGTTACAAAAATACTGGGTATGCGTTCGCGTCCCTGATTTCCATCAGCTTATGATTGGTTTTTGTTCATATCAATGACGCGAGACATTTCACGTTGGATTCGTTTCCGACGACCCCACGTTTCCTGAACGCGTTTCGCATGCACAGCGCGCTGTTTTAGCGTATACTTGGATAATGAAAAACGACGCAGGGTGCGCGCAAATGCACGGGGGAAGGCATCCCAGCTTGCAATAGAATCCCCCCACTCCTTGTTATTTTCTAGGAGAGCGTGCAATTCCCCTGAAGGAGGACATTTTGCCAGTATCGGGAGCCCAGTCCCGGCATAATCAAATGTTTTAACGGGAATACTGGAAGGAAGGTCATCTGACCAGGGGACTATTCCTATATCCGCACCGGAAAAAATAGCACTCAACTCACTGGGAGAAATATTTTCATAAAAATGATAGGATTGTTCTTTCTGATTGAGCTGTGCATGCAATGCATCTCTGCGCGCGCGATCCTGCGTCGTGTTGTCTACCGTTGCCACAAAAATGAGGTGATAGTTGTCTCGTATTTTTTGGGTTGCTTGAACGAAACCATGAATGTCTTCATCGCCGAGCGATCCCGCGTATAGGAGCACCATTCTCCGGGGAGAAACATTCCATTCGCTCCGGATTTTTTTGCGGAGAACCGTGCTAAACGTGATGCGCTCATCACACCCATTCGGAACAATAGCGGTCCGCGACTCTGAAAGATGATAACGCTGCCGTGCTTCTTCTTTATCGCTCTGCGTGAGAAACCAAATCCTGTCCGCATTCTTGTAGAGGAATGCGCGGAGCTGCAAATACATTATTTCTTTCCATGAGTTATTTTTTTTGGATAAAAGAGCGAGGGCGCGGCCATCATCTTTCGCATCGAGGATGAAGCGTGAACCGCTTACTTTTGCAGCAAACCACACCCATGCGAGCGGAGGAAGAGGGGGTGATGTTGCAATAATCGTGGATGGTTTTTCGTCCTGAATTCGTTGAAAGATGGACCATTCCCTTCCATCGCGGGGAGTAAGAATCGTTACGCGGGCGTTTTCCCGTTCGAGTGCATCTTGAATGGCTTTGACTCTCATTCCAGCGGCACCCGGAGCAGACGGGGCGTATGGCGAATATACTATTATTTTTGGTGAATTCATTCATAATCACCTGCGCGTTGCGCGGCATCGTTCATGGCCTCTCTAATTCCGCGAGAAAAATGGTTGAACGAAAACCGTTCACGAATCACGCGGTGCGTGTTGGCGCCGGAATTGCTTTTCAATACTTCCCGCAATTTTACAACAAACGCATCCGGGTGGTGAGGAATGACGTGCAATCCTTCTCCTGTAAAATTATTCACAATCCCCACACGGGAAGAAATGACGGGGCAATTGCTCGCGAGGGCTTCCAATAATACAAAGCCAAATCCTTCATAGCGAGAGGGAAACACCAGCACATCAGCGGAGCGATAATAATTCACTAATTTTTCGTGCGGGACCGATGGGATAATAATCATGTTTTTATCCGTTGACAGGGGAGCGGGGTAGCAGATGCACATGAATGCGACTTCGGGGAATTCTCGCGCAAGCATTTGGACAATATCCCATCCCTTTGAATAAGTTGGATTGCCCACGAATAATACTATTTTTTTGGAGTCAGCAAAACCTATTTTTTTACGCGCGATTGTTTTACTTCCAGGAGAAAAAATAGTCGTGTCAATGGGCAATTCCACCACGCGCGAGTCTAATTGATAATCTATTTCATTATTTTTTTGAGTGAGGGGAGAATTGGACACGCGCACATGGGCATTCGCCAGACTCTTCTTCTCAAAATGAGAATATACCAGCTTCATTCTCCAATAGAGCGGATGCCATGCTGGATAGGCAACATCTGCCAATCGGAAAAATGACCCGTGGAGAACACCAATCGTTGGAATGTTTGTTAACGTTGAAGGAACTGCCCAACCGTGGAGGCCGCTGGTGAAAAGAAACGATGGTTTAACCGATTGATTTTCCAACCATTCTGCTTGCGCCTTAGCCACCGCCACATCATTCAACATGGTTTGAGGAAAACGAAGGCCATCCGACAAGACGTCTTCTCTTCCCACCACGCGCAAATCAGGAACTATTTTTCCCAGAACTCGGGCAAAACTCTCCGTTCCTCCGGGAATCGAGCGATTAGACAAATTGAATAATACGGCGTTGCCCAATTTTTTTTTCATGGAAAACCCTGCCAGATATCAATGTACGTTTCTCCGCGATACGAAAAAATGAGCTTAAGATTACTTGCGTGAGCATCCACATATTTTTGCATTTTTTGGCGCTCCGCATCGATGAGGGGTTGGCGCACCGTTCCCGAATCACGCTGCGTAGCGTATGAAAGGGAAATGAAATACGCCTCTTTTGTAATAACGAAATCGTCGGGGAGGTTATCAATGTGATAATATTTTTTCATACCACTGATTTCGGGGAGAAAATAAATACAATCATCCGCCGAACCAATAACGATTGCATTCTCAGGTATGGACGCGTGAATAGCATCAAATGCGACGCGGCGAGAATCCAATAACGCACCGTGTTGAGCGTGAATAACAATGGTGCCCGCCCCCAAGAGGAGGAGAGTCAAAACCACCATGATTCCCGTGAGAATAGTGCGCTTTTTTTCATTCATTATTGAAAAGAAAGGCATGATGTGCATTGCGACGATGTGTGAATATGCTTGGGCCGCGGGAATAATCAACAATCCAATCGCAGGAATGAAATAACGGAGGCGCACGGTAAAAATATGTGGAATAGATGTGCCGAGCGACCAGAATGAATAAAAGCGAACAAAGAAAATGCTCGTGCCTAAAACAAGCGTCATGAAAAGTATTCGATGAGAAGCGTGTTTCCAAATCGCCCAACCCGAGAGGGGGGGAGTGATAATGAGTAAGAGTACGAGGAAAGTAATCCATTCCAAGAGTAAACTCCAGCCAAAATTACTTCCAAGAATGGATGAAGTACTGCCTGCTTGAGGGAGGAGGGCGTGGTATGTGCTCGCGTTGAATACTAAGAGAACGGCCAACGGGATGAGAAATCCAATGAGCAACGGAATGACTCGTGATCGTTCACGCAGAATAGCCTGAGCGGTGAACGCAATCATTCCCAAGAATGCGTCCGTACGGAAAAATAGTGCGCAACCAAGGAGAAATCCACTCATTATTGTATGTCGTAATCGCGTGTGCAGCCACGCATAATATGCCGCGAGGAAAAACGTCAGCACGCTCAACTCGGGAAAGAGGGTGCGTGCACTCCATTGAAATGCGGGGAAAAATATGTAAATGAGCGACCAGCATTCATTTGTCTTCGTCCGGCGGAAAATGAGTATGATAAGAAAAAAATTAATGATGTGAATGAGTGCACCCGACCAAAAAATGACGGATAAAAAATTGTTGAGAAAGGGAATTAATTGCAGTGATTTTCCAATCGGATACGGTGAAAAATATCCGTTGGGAGAGGCGCGGAGAGCACAGTAATAATGGTTGCTCTCTTGGGTCAAATCTCCTTGCGTGATGAGTGCGGCGTTGGTCACGTATTGGTGTTCATCTCCCGATGTATAGTAGGACGGGTAATACCATCCGAAAACCAGGAGGAAAAATAATGCGCTAACCAAGAGAATTTTCCACCGAGCATTCGGGTGAGTCAGTGCTTGTACAATCATGTGGGACATGGGAGATAACCATCCTCTGTCAAAAACGCTTTTTATGGATTGGGTTGGTTGGCGGGTGTTTTACGCGTATTTATGGGACAATGCTCGAAGAGTAAAGGCTCAAAAAGGAACCGGGGCATGATACTAGTTGTGAGTATGCATTATCATTTGTGCTGCGGCCCCCAGAAAATATTGCCGGGATGGATCAATGTTGACCGCGAAAAGTTTGGACAAGAAGTCGTGGCGGACATCAATAAACCATGGTCTTTCTCCAAACCGGGAAGTGCTGAATACATTTTGATAGAAGATGGATTAGAACACGTCGAGTCGCTGGAACACTTTCTGGAGAGCGCATCCCGAATCCTGAAGGTGGGAGGAACACTTGAAATTCAAGTTCCTCATTTCAAGAATCCAAGCGCCTATCGTTTTACCCATCGTCATTTTTTTTCTCACTCCATGTTTACCATTTTTCTTGAACCCCACGACCGTGTACAGGATTTGCGCGTCACCAAAATTCACCTTCTCGTGGATAAACGATTTCCACTCTCCTTATTGGATATTTTTGCAAACGCGTTTCCTGCTATTTGGGAACGATTTTTTTATGTCTCCGGAATTAGGGTTTGGTTAACCAAAACGGGGAATAACGCATGATGAAATCTCCCGTGTGGCGCTGGGTGGCAACCATTGGAATTTTGGGCATCCTTCTCTATGTGTTTGACCCGCTTCACGCTGCCGAAAAACTCGCAGCGGCTGCTCCCGCACTCCTTTTTTGGTCGGTCATCGGAGTCTTTGTCAATTTATTGTTGAATGCAACGGCATACTATGCGCAATTGTGGCGTATTCGAAAAATTCCATTCACGCGTGTTATGGAATCCGTCATGCGCAGCTGGATTGTGGAGTCCGTAACGCCCGGAAAATTAGGGTCGTTTGCGGTGGCGTGGTTTTGGCAGAAAGAAGGATTGTCGCTTGGACAAGGAGCCGCTATTGCACTCTCGTATCGCGTCAGCCTGGGCATTTTGGTGCTCTTGTTTGGTGTGGTTGGAAGCTACTGGGTTTTTCCGTTTGTGAATCAACAACCACTCATGGTCGTGGGACTCATTTTAGGGGTGCTCCTCGCGGGGAGTGGATTATTTCTTTTCCGTTCCACGTGGCAGAAGCTCCTTCCTTTATCCTGGATAAAAAAATTATCCGGCTTCACTCTTGCTTTTCAAACCGTTTTTTTACAACCCCCTATTTTTGTTAGTTTGTTGCTGATGGGTACGATACAACTTGGCATCACCTCACTCATTTTTCAACAACTTTTTGCTATAGCCGGATACTCGGTGGAGTGGACGACCGTACTGGTGGCAACTTCACTTGTACAATTAGCCGCGCTCGCTCCCATTAGTATTAATGGGATTGGAATTCGTGAAGGACTCATGGCTGTGCTCCTTGAAAACGTGGGCGTTCCCAGCAGTGTGACGATTGTTGTTTCAGGAATAAACACCGCGACGGGCTACGTGCTAGCATTTATTTTTTCTATATTTTGGGCGCGTGTACTGATCAAAAAAAATGACAATTAGTGTGCGATTTTTTTTATTTTTTGTTTGTGATTAGGCAACTAGTTTCATGGCTGAAGAGGCTTTGTAGTATCGCACAAAATTGTACGGGTGTTTAATCCCATCCACCATGCGGCCCATTAACCATGATGGCCTCAACAAAAATTGTCGATGGGCTTTCTTCCACAACACCATGAGGTCTTTCTGAGAAATACCATCCGGAGTATAGGCGAGTTTGTCCGCGCCAAAACTATTGAATTGGGACCATTTTTCATAGGATAATTGGTCTTTCAACATGTCCCACATCTCCGTGTTAGGGAGAGGAGTGGCAATGGAATACGTGATGAACGTGGGATTTAATTCAAGAGCCAAGCGGAGAGTGTCCTCAATCTCTTCTTTCGTTTCCGAGGGGAAACCCATCATGAAAAAGCAGCGGGTCTCAATTCCTACTTTGTTCGTCAATGCAATAATTTCGCGCACCTTATCCAAGTTGAGTCTTTTCTTGATTAATTTCAACACGCGCTCATTGCCGGATTCGACCCCATAACTAATGAGACGGCAACCTGCTTCCTTCATTTTGATGAGAGTGGGTTCATCAATACAATCCACGCGCGCCTGGCAGGACCAATTCATGTTAATCTTTTCTTTCAAAAGCAAATCACAAATCTCTTGAACACGCTGCCGCGAGACGGTGAACAAATCATCCACCAACCAAACGTTTCGGACGCCGAGGGAATGCAAGTACTTGAATTCACCCACCACATTCTCAGGAGAACGCGCACGCCAACCGCTTCCGCGAACACCGTGGTCGCAGAAGATGCACGAAAACACGCAACCGCGGGAAGAAATCATATTCACGCTGCGTCCGGGCTGAAATTGCATTAATGGGGAAAGCGCATAATGGTCAAGTTTCACCAAATCCCACGCCGGAAAAGGAATCTTGTTCAGGTCGCGGAGAAACATGTTGTATCCCGTCACCGTGTATGCGCGCTCACTTGTCTTGTAAATGAGTCCGCGCACGCGCGAAAAATCAGGATTGTCCTGAACGGCTTCGCGCAGCATGTTAGGAGCAACTTCTTCTCCTTCTCCATTAATCACGAAATCAATTTGGGGAACCAAGTCTAATGCATCGGTGCCCAACGCCGTAATGTGGGGTCCGCCCACAAAAATTTTGACATTGGGAAAAAGCTCCTTGGACATTTTAATCGTGGCAATGGCCGCGTCCCAATTAATGATAGTAGCCCCTACTCCCACATAGTCGGGTTTTTCATTTTGAATGATTATTTTTACATTTTCCTCGTTCGCCACTTTTCCTTCCATTTCCACTTGCATATCCAAAATTTTTACACTCACACCTAATTCGCGCATGCAGGAAGCAATATACAATACTCCCAATGGGGGAATGTGATGCTTCAATCCTTTGGGGAGAGCAGTGTTCACACTAAAATCAATCGGCAGAATCAACAATACTTTTTTTCCCGCCAAACGGGATTTTTCCTCTTCGGAAGAGAGGCGAGACTCATAAATGGCCGGTGCCTCGACCCGCGTCACACGGATGTGATTGTTTTCCTTGATTTGGAACTCGGGAGCTTTGTATTCTTCCGGTTCTTCCGCGGCCAAAAATAGGTCACTACGCCCATTCGAGCGCGTCGGCGGGATAGGGTGTTCAATAATAGGAATAGTCATGAAAAAACACTCAATTTACTAATAGGGAAGTCCGGCACTTTTAAAGAGTATTCGTGCAATCATCGCAAATTTAGACGAAAGAAGGTTACGCGTTTCATGATTTGAAGACCATACCGCAGGACGGGAATGGGTCGAATCTGCCGGGACTCGGGACCATAATGCGTTGGGATTGTACACTCGGCAATCCGGAAATTTTTTTTCTTGAATGCAATAACAATATCCGTGTCAAAAACAAAATTATCGGAACAGTTTTGGACTCCCGCTTCATGAAGGGCCTTTACATTATAGGCGCGAAAACCGGAATGATACTCACTCAATTTCATTCCCAGCATAAAGTTGGCATAAATGGTCAAAAATTTGTTTCCCAAAAATTTCCACAAGGGCATTCCCCCTTCCAAGGGTTTTCCCGTCATGCGTGAACCAAACGTCATCTCGGCCTCTCCGGCAAGCAAGGGGGCGAGGAGTTTGGGAGAATCCTCAGGAGGATATTGTGCGTCCCCGTGCAGCATGACTACGCAATCATACCCTTTCTCGTAGCAATACTGGTATCCCTTTTTTTGGTTCCCCCCATACCCGAGGTTTTTTTCATTGTGAACAATCGTGAGGTTTTTCCAACCATTTTTTTTCTTGAATTCTTCCGCGACTGGCGTGGTTCGGTCCGTGGATGCATCGTCTTGTACAATAATTTCCGCACATTCCTTCACTGTTTGAGGGGGAATTTTTGAGAGAACATCCTCAATTGTTTTTTCAGCAAAATATGCCACCACCAAAATGGCAAACGATTTCTCATTCCCACTTTTTGGGGAACGGACACGACTATTTTTTTTCATGAATTAATCCATCCAACAAGAGGATTACGTCGGGGATGATATATATGTGTATCCCACCCTGGGAGTGAGTTTAAAACAGGGTTAATTCAGCATGGTGTATGACCCCCCGACCCCGCGTGAAAAAACAACGCGCCACGGTATCCAAAAACACACGCTCCACGAAGGAATTTCCATTTGTTTCCGTAGTGCTTCCGTGTTACAATGCCTCATCCACCCTGCGCGAAGTACTTGAGTCGATTGTGACGCAGGATTATCCAGCATTTGAGATTATTGCAGTGGATGACGGGAGCACGGACGATACCGCCGCCATTATTCAATCATTTCCACGCGTGACGTATGTTTACCAACCTAACTCCGGCCAAGCCGTTGCACGAAATGTTGCCTTTCGAATGGCAAAGGGAGAAATAATTTTGATACAGGACGCGGATGCAAAAGTATTTCCTGGATGGATTGCTGCGCACGTGCATGAACAATCATTGGGAAAAAAAATCGTAGGCGGAAGTGTGGTTCCCTGGAATAATAATTTTGTGGGCATGTGCGATCACTTTTCGACGTGGTACGAGTATTACCCTGAAAAAAAACCCCAGGATGACCGCTACCAAATTTCATCCACTAATCTCTCGTTCGCGCGCGAGGTCATTGAGAAAGTGGGTTATTTCAATGAATCGTTGCGCTACTTGGAGGACGTGGAATATTGTCAACGCATTCACCGCGCAGGATACTCGATTGCATTTGCTCCCCGCATTCGAATGGCCCATCACGATCGACAAACGTTGAAAAAATTTCTGAAGCACCATTATAACTATGGGACGAAAGCCGCGTGGATCCGCACCAAAGAAAGCGGAACGGAATACAGTTGGTTATTCCCCCAACGGCCGCTTGGGGCGGCATTGATGATTATTCCATTATCCATTTTACATACTGGATTTGTTATTGGACATTGGTTGCCACGACACATGGAAGTAATCGCGTATGCCCCATTTGTTTACTTAAGTAAATTAGCCCACGCCATCGGCGTGTATCATGGTGTCTGCGCCAAACAACACGAGATGAAAAAATAAATTTTCCCATTCCTGCGTGAAAACTATTTAATATTTTTAATCGGCCGCGTCACAGCGGTGAGAACCGTTCCAATTACTTCTTTCGGAGAAAACATGGTGTTCGTGCTCATGAAACATTCATGCGTGCAAAAACACTTCGTGTCCACGATCCATTTGGCAATTTCTTTATTTCGCTCCGAAAACCAGAGCTTTTTGAAATCATAGTCCGTTTCGCGAATATTTCCAATACGATACTTTGAATCAAGCAACTCGCACGGGAATAATTCTCCATCCGGATATAATACTCCAATGAGCCGGGATGCCGTGCACGTGACGAATGCCTTCTTGTCTTGATACGTTTGCGAAATAAGTTCCTTCGTGCGAATCTGATTCTGATTAATAATATTCTGGAACGAAGAAGTCGTGTACCCCAAATCCGCTTTAGCTAAATCCGTTTGAAGAATCCCAATGACTTCATTATATTTGGCAATGTCAATGTCGGAACAATGAGGGTCTTTTGGTTTTCCGCGGACCAAATTAATATTAATCGAATCCGGTTTTATTTCGTCTCGTAAATAATAATAAATTTCTTTAATTTTGTCCTGATTTTTGGAATTGAATGTAGCGTTGCATCCTAGCGCAAGGTTCTTGTGCTTTTTTTTGAGTTCTTTTATTCCCGCGATTGTGCGCAAAAGTTTTTCCCATCCTCCGGGAACAACACGAAACTGTTCGTGAGCAATGCCGATATCATCAATCGAGACATTGATGAGGATATTCGCATTCGGACAGAGCGTGCACATTCGGTCAATGCTGGGGAGCATGATTTCCGGCAAAAACGCATTGGTGGGAATTCCCACGAGTCGTGTGTTGTTATTTTCATAAAATGTTTGGGCAATCTCCGGCAAATCCCTGCGCAAAAAGGGCTCGCCTCCCCCTAAGTATAGGATGAGCATTTCTCCCATGGACTTAGACATTTTTTGGACTTCTTCCAAGGTGAGTTCTTTTTTGGCTGGATTGTTGAGTTCATCCCAGTAAAAGCAATGAGAACAGCGCGCGTTGCACTTGTTTGTCACGAAAAAAATAAGCTGGAGAGGCATGGCATTGTCTTTGAAAAAGAGCCTCGGCACTTGCTTTAGTGCGGAAATGTCATTAACCATAGAATAGATGGGTGAAACAGCATTTAAAATCCCCCTCGTACAATTATCGGAGTCGTGGTGTAAGATGCGTGTGTGGATGATGCTGCTTGGTTTGTCCCTGCTCGCGGGTATATTGACATGGTTGCCCGTGCATACGGGATTCGATGATGCGTCCAAAACGGATCGCGTTTTTATTGGATTTGATTTTGGAGAAGACTCACAAGCATACGCCGCATATGTCCGCTCGGGCGTGGAAGGAAACCCTTTCTTGTTGAAAGACAATAGTACGAGTGAACCGCAGGATGGCCGATACATCGTGCTCTACTTTTCATTGCTCGCAATCGTGGTTAAACTCACGGGAATGGGAATTGACACAGCGTGGAACTTGTTTCGCTTTCTCATTATTTTTTTTCTGGCATTGAGCGCGTGGAAATTGAGCGGCGAATTTTTTTCCGAAACCAAAAAACGTTTCACTTATTTGATTGTATTTTTATTTGGGGGAGGACTCGGTTGGACGACAGTGGTATTGGCGCCCATTTTTCCACTACTTTCACGGCTGCATTCAACGGATTTGATTTACTATTTAGGATACACGGTTTTCTCATTCATGTTTCACCCATTGGCCATGCTGTCATTGGGATTTATTCTCTGGGAAACCATTTTTTTGACACGATGGTTGAGCAACGAGAATCCGCGCCATCTTGTTTTTGCAGTGGGTTGTTTTCTACTCGCTTTTTTTAATCATCCCGCGTCAGGAGTAGTGGGAAGTATTCTCGCGGGAATAACATTTTTGTATGCGTTGTGGGTGCGCCGCAAAAGTGACTGGGTTTCATTTGTTTGGAGAAACGGAATTATTTTGGGAGGAGGGGCCGTGCTAATTGGATTGTATTTGTGGTGGGCGCGCGGGGACCCCGTGTATGTTTATCATCAAGCCTATTATTTGTCATGGGAGCGGCGTGAACCATTTTGGATGTATCCCTTCGCGATGGGGCTCCCATTCGTTTTGGGATTGTTTGCCCTCGCACGCGTGCGATTTTCTCGAGAGCCCGTTAAAGTGGTTTCAATTATTTTCTTTGGGAGTGCACTCCTACTTTCACTCATGCTTCCCGCGGGAGTGAAATATTTGTATTTAGTCTATCCTGCCGTGGTGGGTTTCTCCATCATGGGACTGCACACCCTCGTGGAGTGGATAGCCGAACGTTTTCCCCACTTCCACGTGAAATCATGGGTGTGGGGGGCCATCGTTATACTAGTATGCGCCAGCGTCCCATTCGTGGTGGAGAATCGGGCCACTGATATTCGTGAGGGAGAACAGTATTTTCTCACGCGAGGAGAAGATGCGGCTATTCACTGGCTCGCTTCACAAGGGGAGGGTATCGTGCTATCTTCTCCACCCGTGGGGCAAGTCATTTCATGGAGGACGCACCACCTGCCCTATTTGGCCCATGGGTTTTTGACGATGGATTATGATAAAAAACAAGCAGAATTGCGCACAATATTGGACAAATCGGTTTCTCTGAATCAAAAACAATTATTGCTATCCAACGCACGAATATCCTACGTGTTTTATGGCCCCCGCGAGAAGAAAATAGGAGAATTATTCCTCAACCTCCCGCTTGAGGAAGAATATTCGAATGATGACGTGGTAATTTATCGCGTTTTGACCGAATAGCGTTAAATATCAATTGCCGCGTCAAACTAGTTGATATGGTTCATTCTCGTTCTTCCGGAAAAGATTGGCTGGACGCGCAGCGCGTGGATTATCGAGTGATACCCACTCCCGCGAAACTGTCTTCCAAGCAAATCATCGAAATGATTCACTGCCGACCCGAACAAGTACTGGAATACGAATTCTACATGGGACCCAAAGACCCCGTGATTGTGGTTCGCTCCCACGGAAAAAAAACAAACATTCACGAATTGGAAAAGCACGTGGGAATGTCTCCCTTGCGTGTGGGTGAAAATAACGAATGCCTCGCTCACACGGGGTTGTCTCTTCAACACTTGCACCCTTTTCTAGAAAACTATTTATGGAAAGTCATCGATGAACAAATTTTTGACGAAGAAAAAGTATACTTGTACGCGGGAAACGAACATGAAATATTAGAAGTAGAAGCCAACTCCCTCAAGTATGTGATTGGAGTCATCAATGGCCTCCTCGCCGAAGTATGCGAGCGAAAATAATCATTTTGAATTTGTTTTCTTTTTTTTTGAGTTGAATTACGCAGTGGTTGTTCCAGCCGCCGCCGACTCATCCACTTTCGCTTCTTCGTCCGGAACCATGTTGAAGAACGTAATAGCCAAGAATGCTTCCACATACTTTTTGAACATCCGGGGGCTGCGCAGCTTACCCACTTGTCTCAGCATAAATGTAGGGCGGAAGAAAAAAGCCTTGTATGCGCGCGAAACCCACTTGTCCGCATCCTTCACAAAAAAAGGAATCCGATCGGTGCGTTTTCCTAATGTGTACTCGCGCCAATAATCCCCCTGAATAATGCCTTCCTGCATGGCCAACATATACAATGGCGTCTGCGGCAAGGGAGTAGCCACATTGTACATGACTAGATCCAAATCCAAGTCAATCGAAAAATCAATCGTGCGCTGAATACTTTCTTCCGTCTCATGAGCGTAGCCAATTTGGAAATACGAAAACGATTCGATACCAATTTCACGGCACCACTTAACGACTTGCTTGGCTCGCTCGAGAGAAATCTGTTTATTCATCAACTTGAGTGTTTCAGGGTCACCGGACTCAATACCAAAACGCAACTGACGACAACCCGCTTCTTTCATACGCTTCAACAACTCATAATCGACACAATCCACGCGCGTGGTGGTCTGCCACTTAATTTTCTTGTGAAGACCGGCTGCAATAAATTTATCACAAAATTCCAAAACATGTTTTTTTTCAACCGTGAATGTGTCATCCACAAAACAAATCTCGCGAACCTTGTATCGATTATACACTTCGTGGACTTCCCCCATAATCGAATCCGCACTGCGAAAACGATACTTCATGTCGCTCGGCTGCTTGTAACAAAAGCCGCAGCGATAAGGGCACCCTCTTCCCGTGGAAATAGTTGCCATGGGATGGTCGGCAATAATAATAGAGTATTTTTCCCACGGAACCATGTGACGTGCAGGGTAGGGAAGTGCATTCAAATCAGGCTCAATCCACGGTTTATTGATGGTGACGCGACCATTCTTCTTGAAGACGAGACCATCAATATGCTCATATGGAAGACTATCGCGCAGGGCTTCCGTGAGTTTAAGGAAGGGTGTTTCTCCCTCTCCCATGATGCCAAAATCAACTTCATCATAGGAAAGCAACTCATGAGGGTAGCTCGTCATGTGGGCTCCCCCAAACAAGACTTTAGCACCGGCTTCCTTACAAAAACGAGCAACATCCAAATCCTGCTTGATAGTGGAGCTCGAAATAGCAATCCCCACTAAATCGGGGGCATAATCCTTAATTCGACGCTGCGTCTCCGCCATATCAATCTCTTCCACGAGAGCATCCAACACGTTAACGGGGATTTTACTCCGCTCCAAGACCGCAGCCACATACAACAATCCCAACGGGGGAACCACTCCCATGATTTTAGCCAAACTGGCCGCGAGACGAGAATTCGTTCCTCCCGTAAGCGAGGGAGAACGGATGAGAAGGACCTTCATGCATGAAAAGAATTCAAATCCAATTAAAATGCCTAGTGGTACATTTTCGCTTTCCGCATGAATAACAATGTTTTTTCGAAGAATGTACGGGTTGATTTAAAGTATTTTACCGACATGGTGTGCATATGACCGTGTGGAAAAACCCCTGTTTGTTATGCGGATGCGGCGTCAGCGTATATTGGCCCCACTGCACATGCGAATGCCACAAAGGAAAAGAAACCAGCCGCATTACCTGGAATAATGAAGCACCCGCCGAACGAGACGCGACTGGAAACGAAAAGTAAACTATTTCTATAAAACAAAAAAATTAGTTGGCACGCGACACGTTATCCAATCGCGCACGCTTGGCTTCCACTAATTGCCGTTCGGCAATCTGACGATTATGCTTCAACAACTCAGCAATAAAACCCAAGAAAATTAGTTGAAAACCCAAAATGAAAAAAATTCCCGTAGCAATCGCACGCAGGGTAAAAGGACCCACGGAACCCGTTGACCAAAAAAGTTCCGCTACCGGAAGACCAATGATGCCACCAATTATCACAAGACCGATGCCCGCGTATCCAAACGTTTTGATAGGATGGTACTTGAGGGCGCCCACCACTAATGTCATTATCGCGCGCCGCGCATAATCAAAAACACCCGCGAACAATCGATTCTTATCCGCGCGCTTGCGAAACGTGCACGGAATTTCAACCACGCGCATTTTTTTATCAGCCGCTTCCAAAATAGTTTCCTGCGTATACGTGAACGAGGAAAAAATATTCAAACGCAGTGCCGCATCACGCGTGAACGCGCGAAAACCCGTTTGACCATCCGAAATATTCAAGCCCGAAACCCATTTTACGACGCGAGAAGCGAGCTGGTTTCCCCAGCGCTTGGAAAAAGACATATCTTCAATGTGGCCCTTGAAACGAGAACCTAACACCATGTCGGCTTGACGATTAAGAATAGGCTGAATCAATTGAGGAATTTGAGACTGATCATACTGATTATCCGCGTCCGTATTCACAATAATATCCGCACCCATGCCCAATGCTTCTTCGAGACCGCGGGAAAAAGTATACGCTAGACCGCGATTCATCGCATTTGAAACCACACGAGCACCCGCTTTCGTTGCACGTGCGGCGGTTTGATCCGAGCTCCCATCATCCACCACTAAAATACGAATATCATGAACACCCTCGATAACAGAAGGAATGCTGTTGATAACTGAAACAATGGTGGATTCTTCATTGTACGCCGGAATGGTGACCACTAGTTTAACTTTGGTTGGGAGTTTCCGAGGAATACTCATACGTAAGCATGGCACGCAATGACTAATAAACCCGCTATTTTTACAACGGTTCACGCGAGGATTGTACTATGATTATTCCACGATTGAACGTGCTTCCTTAAAACAAAAGAGGGGGCATTCATGAGTATGAAAGTCCTTGTCACCGGCGGAAGCGGTTTTATAGGAAGCCATTTCGTTCGAACCTATTTGAAAGACCACCCCACGCATGAAGTCGTGAACGTGGACCTCCTCACGTATGCGGGAAGAAAAGAAAACCTCTTGGATGTAGAAAAAAATCCCCGCTACTCATTTGTGCACGCGGACATTTGTGATACCAAAAAAATGGATGAAGTCATGAAAGACTGCGACGCCGTGGTGCACTTCGCGGCCGAATCCCACGTGGACCGAGCCATCCAAGACGCGGCCATTTTCCTTCGCACGAATGTGCTGGGCACTCATTCCTTGTTGGAGGCAGCACGAAAAAATAATATCCAAAAATTCTTATGCATCTCCACGGACGAAGTCTACGGACACATCCTCGATGGAAGTTTTGTCGAAAGTGACACGCTCAACCCGCGCAACCCGTATGCGGCATCAAAAGTAGGATCGGAGCGCTTAGCGTATTCCTACTCGCAAACATACGGAATGCACGTCGTCATCACCCGCAGCTCCAACAATTTTGGACCATATCAATTTCCCGAAAAAATGCTCCCACTATTTGCCACTAACCTCATCCGCGGAAAAAAAGTCCCCGTGTACGGCGACGGAATGAACATACGAGACTGGTTATACGTAGAAGACAACTGCCGGGGCGTTGATTTAGTTTTACAAAAAGGAACCAGCGGGGAAGTATACAACATCGCGGGAGAAAACGAGATGCCCAATCTCAAAATAATCAAAATGATTCTCCACGAAATGGGAAAAGGGGAAGACATGATTCAATACGTCGAAGACCGGAAAGGGCACGACAAACGATACTCGGTGAATGCCCAAAAAATCAAAGCACTTGGATTCACCCACACCAAACCATTCGACGAAAGACTGCGCGAAACATTGACATGGTATAGGCAGAACGAATGGTGGTGGAAGCCCCTTGTCAAACAATAAAACGGAACGTGTTGGAATGAAAATAATCATCATCGGACCACTCCCTCCGACGCGAGGAGGAATCGCCGGTGCCACCCACGAGTTTTGCACGCTGCTCGGAGAATCAAACACGGTAATTGGACTCTCATTCAAGAGACTCTACCCTTCGATTCTTTTCGCCCACTCGCGCATGGACGAAAAAAAAGAAAAATTATCCTATGAAAAAAGAGAATGGGTGGATGCACTCAACCCTCTGAATTGGTGGAACGTGAGCACGTTCATTCGCCGAGAAAAACCCGACCGAGTATTTTTTGTGTGGTGGACCACGTACTTGTTTCCGTGCTATTTTTTCATTAACCTACTCATCCGCGGACACACCACCACTGCGGCGATGATTCATAATGTGTTTCCCCACGGAGTGAAAAACGCATGAAAATCATTCACCTGCTCCACAGCCAACCCTTTTTTGCCGTGCACCGACTGTTAACCAAATTATTTTTGGGAAAACTTGACTACTTAGTGGTGCAGTCTCATGAGTCTCAGCACTTGATTCAAAAACATCTCCCGAAAAAAAAGGTTGTTTACGTTCGGGGACCCCAACTTGATTTGATTCCGCGAACGAATGAAACCATTTCAAAAGAACTCGCTCAAAAAAAACTACAAATTAAAGGAGACGTGCTCCTCTTCTTCGGGTTTGTCCGCCCCTACAAGGGATTGAAAATCCTCCTAAACGCAATGCCCGCCATCCTCGCCCAACGGCCAAAACTAACATTATTAGTGGTGGGAGAATACTGGGGTGACCAGGCCGAATACGAAAATATCATTGACGCGCTCCACATTCGTGAACACGTCAAACTCGTGAATCGATTCGTGAAAGACGAAGAAATGCCACTCTACTTTAGCGCAGCGGATGCGGTCATTTTACCATATACAGCCATCTCCCAGTCTGCCGTGATTCCCACAGCCCTATCATTCGGCGTGCCCATTTTAGCCTCGAACGTGGGAGGAAATGCCGAATGGGTAAACGATGGGAAAAATGGTTTACTATTCTCGGCCGGAAGCGAGAACGAAATAACTGAAAAAGTCATTCAATTTTACCAGCAAAAACTAGAAAAAAAAATGAGACTATTCATCACGAAAAACATTGATCAGTGGAAATGGTCTAAAAAATTGGAACAATTAATTCTGCAACAAAAAAATGAGATTTAAATAGGAATTGGATGGTGGTTAACTATGCGCGCGCTCATCACAGGAATAACCGGATTCGTGGGATCACACCTTGCCGAGTATTTGCTATCGCAGGGGCTGGAAGTCGATGGTACTTATCGCTGGCGCTCCCGCATGGATAACATTGATTCCATCAAACACAAAATTGGATTAATTGAATGTGATTTGCGCGATCCCTTCTCAACGTATTCGGCCATCAAGCGCTCCGAGCCTGATTATATTTTCCATTTAGCCGCACAGAGTTTTGTGCGCGCATCCTTCGACCATCCTGCGGGAACCATTGATTCGAATGTGCACGGAACCATTAATGTATTGGAAGGCGTTCGCCACGCGGAAATTAATCCAGTGATTCAAGTAGCGTGCTCGTCTGAAGAATACGGTTTTGTAACCCCGCAGGAAGTACCAATCAAGGAGACGAATCCCCTTCGCCCGCTTTCACCATACGCCGTGTCCAAGGTTGCCGAAGAAATGCTCGCTTATCAATACCATAAAAGTTACGGACTCAAAACAATTATCACGAGAACCTTTAATCATGAAGGACCGAGACGCGGAGACGTATTTGTGACATCAAATTTTGCTAAACAAGTTGCTGAAATCGAAAAAGGAAAACGAAGCCCCATTATTCAAGTGGGAAATCTTAATGCGCAGCGCGATTATACGGATGTGCGCGACGTGGTGAGAGCCTATTATTTAGCGGTACAAAAATGCGATTATGCAGAAGCATATAATATTTGCTCCGGAAGACCATGGGTGATTCGAGACATGCTCAATTACCTCGTGTCCAAGAGCCATAAAAAAGATATTCGCGTAGAAGTGGATCAATCCCGCATGCGGCCGAGCGACGTAGAAATACTCCACGGGGATTACTCCAAATTCCACCAAAAAACCGGATGGAAGCCCGAGATTCCTTTCGAGAAGACGCTGGATGATACGCTGGATTATTGGCGCGCGCGAATCGTATAATGGAATTATATTTTTCGTTTGTTATTTTTTTATTTTGGCGCATTATTTTACCCGCGCACGCAAACGAATGAGTTCAATAAACATCTGAATGGGAGAAAACCATTTGACGCGAGAAACGGAACTGTTTTGACAAACCACTCCCAATTCTTTTATTTTATATCCCGCGCGGAGCGTGCGATGAAGCAACTCCACGTCAAACGTGAATCCTTTTTCTAAAAAATGAATAGGCTCAATCGCTTTTCTCCTAAAAATTTTGGCACCGCATTGACTATCATTGACTCCCGTTTGAAACAAAATATTCTGAAACTTAGAAAAAAACCATCCCATGATTTGACGCGATAATGGCTGCGGAGGATTCATGATGGTTTCAGGCATGCGTTTGGAACCAATGACCGCACCCACTTCCTGTGCGTTGGTTTCGCGCACTAATCGAAGAAACTGTTCAGGCTTAATGGAATTATCCGCATCCACGAAACCCAACCAATCGTATTTGGCTTGAATAAATCCTTTTTCTACCGCTCCCCCTTTGCCGATTTTTTCGGTAAAATCCAAATGAATAATATTTTTTTTCTTGGATAGCTCGCGGCAAACTTTTGGAGTATTATCCGAGCAATGGTTGCTCACGAGAATAATTTCAAATGATTTGATTTCCTTCGCATGAGTAAGAGCATCATAATAGGACAATGCGGTTTCGCGAATAATATTTTCTTCATTATGCGCCGGAATCACCAGCGACACCGAGCAGGGAGAATTCATGGGTTTCATGTATTGCACATCGGTTGACCATTTAAACCCTATAATCGAAGGTAAACTATGAATCGTCTTGAAAATAATTATTTGATGAATGTCCTATTTTCATTCACGGATCAATTTGCATTATTTTTGAGCGCGTGGATTATTTTTTCACTCTGGGCAGGATACACGATTGGCATCACGTGGATGATTCCACTCGCAACCATTATTTTTGTTTTTTGTCTGCATCATTTCAAAAAAAAATGGGTGGATGGAAACAGCGCTGCCATCACGTTTGATTTTTCACCCCATTCTTTTCACGCAATGATTTTACTCACACTATTCCTCGTTGCTACACTAGGATATGTTTTTTTTGGCGTGCAAGGAGGATACGATTTGAGTGCGGATGCCACTCCGAGCGCGGCAGGGAAATTAATTCAAACAACTATTCCCGCGACGTATGCGCCGTATTTTGATGTGCCCTTTTTCTATCAGCCGGGAGTTCCACTCTTAATTTCTCAACTTCATCAAGTAACAGGATTACCCTTCCACGCGGGGGGATGGTTGTTGGGCGTGCTAGGAATTATTTTGCTCGTGTATGCCATCACACGACTCGCGATTTGGACGAGCGGAAAAAAAGAAGCATTATTTTTTGCAGCCGCACTACTAATTGGGGCGCGACTCATTTTCGTGGATTTATTCGTGGGAGAATATCCCCTCCTATTGGGATTGGGACTATCGTTCACGGCTATTCTATCCTTGCGTGACCGACCCGTGATGAGTGCTATTCTCTTTGCGGGAGCGGGAATTACCCACCCTTACGTGGCGGGCATTCTTTTTGGGTTTGCACTCTTTTTGCATCGACCCACTATCACCACTATTCTCCGCGTGAGTATCATTGGCTTCGTGGCCGTGCTGCCCTTACTCGTATTCATGTTTCTCCCCGCCCTCCTGAGCGGGGGATCTACTCCCTTGGAACACTCATTATCGGTTGAATCATTTTTGCGAACGATTCTCCCATTAGTTGTTTTTTTGGGAGTAGTTCCCATCGTATCCATTTTGGTTTTAGGAATGAGAATGCCTGCCGCGTTTCGCGGGAACCTATTTCTCCCGCGCGCGGGAATTCTGGCCGCATTAGGAGTGTTGCTGTATGTTATTTTGGCCAATTTTTTTCCCGTATTGTTGTTGCATTCTAAATTCTTGGAGGCAGGGGCATTGTTTACTATTATTTTTGCGGCAGCCGCATTATCACGTGCTACACCCGCACGGATAATTGTTTTCGTACTACTGGCAGTATTACTCATTGGATTTTTCATTAATTTTACGTCAAACGATTTGACTCGACTCGCTCACGGAAGCAAAACAGGCATTCGGGAAGCGGCTTTTTCAGAATGGTTTAGTCGAGTGGAACCCCTCCCGGAAAGAACTATTTTTTTCGCTCGCGGACCCGGGAAAATGGCTCAATACTCAAACAAGATTCCCGTGGATGCGACATCGGCCAACTTTACGCTGGCACTGCACCTCTTCTCACGCAACCCGGCTGCCCAATACTATTTGAGTGAGACCACGATTGTTCGTGAAGCAGTCGAAAAGGGTTGTTTTTCCTGCGTGGAAAAAATTCCATACCATTATTTGGTGGTGGACACCCGTTTGTATGCGCTGCCGAACGGAATGACCCCGGATTATTGGCATGATGATTTTGCGGTGTTTATAAAACGTTAAACATGTTATGAGTGGGATTGACCATGGCGCGAATCGATCATTTGTATATGCCGGACGAGAACATGGATAGTTTATACACGAGTCAAAATGCCCTCGTGCGGTTTGTTCACTCTCAACGATTGGATAAAATTGTTGAGTTTGTAGCCAAAGCCAATCTCCCAAAAGGGGCTCGCATCCTCGACGCGGGCTGCGGCGAAGGACATTTGATTCAACGCTTTCACCAACAAATGCCCCTGCATGAGTATTTTGGCGTGGACATCATGGATAACGCGGTGCGTCAATCCCATGAACGAGTGCCATTTGCTCAGGTTAAACGCATGGACTTGGATTCGCTGCAATTCCCAGATAATTATTTTGACGTTGTCACGTGTACGGAAGTATTGGAGCACGTGTACGAATACCAGGATGTCATTGCAGAATTAACCCGCGTACTCAAACCGAATGGGTTGCTCATTATTACTCACCCCAATGAAGTTTTGTGGACGTTCAGCCGATTGTTGTTGGGACGCAGACCCCTGCGCGTTCCTGATCACGTGAATGCATTTGTTCCAGGATTCATGAAGCGACGCGTGGGACTGCGAGTGATGGCCCAACAAAACTTGCCATTTGGATTGCCATTTGGACTATCCCTTACGTGCTTGCTCGCGTTTCAAAAAAAATAATCAACGAAGCAGCGCGGAGAGTATTACCCTAACCTGGACGCTAACCCTTTGAGGCCACCGTCCATGGGGAGTGGTTTATGGTTGAATAACACCGCACCAATGGCAAAACTGGGAATATACCCCAATGCGAAATAAAGCAGGGAATACGCCACTGCGGATTCGGGAGAAATGCCAAATGCCCCTAATACAATCACCGCACCAATTTCGCGCGTGCCAATCCCCAGTATTCCCACGGGAATAATTTCAATTAATGCGAGAACGGGAACAACCGCTAATGCGGAATTCCATGACAATGGCATGTTGAGCGCCAGCATGAGGAACCAGCCAAAGGTAATTGATAATAACCACGCAGCAGTGCTCGAAAATACGGCAGCCAACACATGAATACCATTCGTTTGAAAGAGGGGAACCGCTTCATAGAACGATCGACCGTGCTTCAACAATAATTCGCGAATTTTTTGAGGAATAATTCCCTGAAATAATTTGAATAGTTTACGCGCCACCCGCTTGTTTAATCCAGCACCTAACGCCATAAATGATCCCGCAATCAGAATGAGAACGAGCTCCGGAGAAATAATTTCAATTCCCTTCGCACGCGTCAAGAGAATGAGACCGATTCCCGCAAAGATGAGCAGCGTGATGACATCCATGGCACGATCAACAATTACGGCCAAAATTCCCTTTCCCAGCGCGAGACGATCCTTAATGTACACGGCCCGCACAAAATCACCCAGCCTACCGGGCGTAATCACACTGACAAATAGACCAATAAAAATGACCATGAGTGAATCAATCAAGGAAATTTTACCATTCAAACTAATCACGAGACGCTGCCACTTGAATCCTTTAAGAAAAACCAGCACCACCCACGCACTGAGTGCGAGAAAAATATATTCTATTTTCGCTGATTGGAATGCGTGCAAGAGACTCGGCCAATTGAGTTGAGTCGCCGCCACATACAAAATAATAAGCGTGAAAAAAATAGTGAGGTAGGGAATCTTCATCACCAGAAGAGCGTCCCCACACCATATAAAACCAACTTTTATGAGCGGAACGATTCGAGTCGCGCCACTCGTTCACTTGTCGAGGGATGGGTGCGGAATAAACCCAATAATCCTTCCCCCGCAAAGGGATTAGCGATAAACAAATGGGCGGTTCCCTCATTTGCCGAATCAAAGGGATGCGTATGAATGCCCTTTTCGAGTTTTCTCAATGCGGAAGCGAGGCCTTTTCCCGAATGAAGGGTTTTCGCCGCCGTCTCATCCGCCAAAAATTCACGGGAACGAGAAACCGCTAATTGAATGAGCATCGCAATAATGGGAACCGAAATCGCCACGATCATTAATCCAATGACATTTCTCCCATCCCGGTCACGCGAACCAAACGCGCTCCATTGAGCCATGTGTGCGAGCATACTAATGGCCCCCGCAATCGTGGCTGCCATGGATGCGATGAGAATATCCCTATTCTTCACGTGCGAAAGTTCGTGAGCAATAACGCCTTCCAATTCATGATCATCTAACAATGAAAGAATCCCCCGCGTGAAAACCACGGCCGCGTGTTGAGGATCTCTCCCCGTGGCAAATGCATTAGGAGATTTTTCATCAATGATAAATAATTTAGGCAATGGGAGTTGCATGCGTTGAGCAACTGTTTTCAAAAGTGAATGAATACGTTTTCCTTCACTCGTTTTTTCATCCGCGGGTTGAGCGCGATACAATGCTAACACTATTTTGTCTGAAAAAAAATACGAGAAACCATTCATGATTAATGCAAAAATGAATGCCACGAGTATTCCACTTTCTCCCCCCACTATTCCCCCAATGAGGAGAAGGAGTCCCGTCAAGAGACTCAGAAAAAAGACGGTGCGCAACTGTTCCATGGCGAAAACCTCCAACTCAAAAAAATTCCTGCTACATGACCAGCCAAATGGCAGGATTATTCTATAATATCGAGAATGGTTTAAATACTCATCAAAAAAGAGTATTACTCATATCTCAGGGGGAGAACAAATGAATCGTGCTTGGTTAATCGTGTTAACAGGAGTCGTATTATTGAGTATGAGCGTGTGGGGTGCGACCATCACGGTGACGGACCCAAGCTACACGATTAATCCGAGTAATGATTTGACGGTAAACTTCAACCTGCAAGACTCTGCCTATGTTACTTCCGCAACATATGATTTTCGATTCTTCCTGAGTACGGACGCCACATTCGATGCCGGAGACCCTGAAATCATCGCCGGTCATTTTGACGCATTGGATATTTCATCCGCCTGCGTATTGGACAACATTAACACGGCGAATGGAATGACATGCCATTGGACATTTGACACGAGCGCACAAGCCCCTGCTAATGGAAACCAAACCATTTTCATGAAAGCCATTTTTCAAGAAACATTTCCCGAACAAACAACCGCCACCAGTGCCGGAACCCCTATCACATTTGATTCCATTAATCCTGTCATCACCGGACCCACCTTCAATCCCCTCGTTACAAGCGGAGTATGGAGCCACGCAGCAACAACCATGACCGCCACGTGCACGGATGCCACGGCATGCACACTCGACTATAATGCCGGTGGAAATTTTACAACTCTTCCTACGGCAGGAGTGGTTTTTTCCAATGAAAATAATTCCATCATCATCCGCGCCACCGATGCGGCAGGAAACACAGCTGTCACGACGGCATTTGATTTGAAAGTAGACACGACCGCCCCCACGGGAACTTTTACCCTCAACGCGGCAGCGGTTCCCGCTCATTCAGGAACAATCAACACCACCCCCACGATTGAAGTGACGCTTTCCGATGGTGCCAATGGGAGCGGACTCAACGTGGCTTCAGTCGTATTCAAACAAAATGGAGTCACCGTATCCCCCACTCAAAACGGGAATAGTTTTTCATACACTCCCGCATCCGCATTGACGGATGGCACATACACGTACACGGTCGACGTGACGGATGCTGCCGGAAACACGGCCAACTTATCACAAGTCATTAAAGTCGACACGACCGGCCCCACCAGTGTAACAGCCTCCGCGCCCACACCAACGAGTTCAGCAACACCTACTTTTACTATCGGTGCCACCGACGCGGGAGTGGGCAACCATAAAGTCATTTTCCAGTGCTCCACGAACACGCCGGTTGAAATTGATTATGCGACCAGCATCAACACCTACAACATAGTCACGAGCTGCCCAGCCGGGGATGGTTCACGCACCGTGAATGTGAAAGTCAAAGACGCATTAGGAAATATTTCCGCGCAGGGAGTAGACGTAGTCATTGTGTACGATTCCACGAGCCCAACCGCACCAACGAATTTTACGAACACGGACCGCGAAGACACGAGCGCATCCTTCAGCTGGAGTGTCTCAACGGATAATGGAGGAAGCGGCGTGAAAGAGTACCGATTATACCGCAGCACGACCACCACTAAGCCGGACTCTCCATCCAAGACCGCAAACCACCCCGCTACCAGCACCACGGACAGCGGATTATCCAGCTGCACCTCCTACAATTATTGGATTGAAGCCGTAGACAACGTCGGCCACAAAAGTTCGGCGACGGGACCCATTAATGCGACCACCACTGGTTGTACCAGCGGAGGAAACAACAATAGCGGCGGCTCCGGCGGCGGTGGCGGCGGTGGCGGCGGTGGCGGCGGTGGGGGCGGCGGTTCATGCAACGTTACATTTGACGTGCCCACATCCATTTATGCAGGAGAAAAAATCACGGCAACGGCACAAGGAAACTCATACGTGAATGGATATTTTCGCGCCACGCCAATGGGAAAAGCAACGGTTGCCATCCAAAAAGTAGGAACGGCCGCCACCAAGTGGACGGGACCATTTGACGTGCCTAACTCCATTGGAACAAGCGTGAAGTTTGTTTTCGGAACCGATTCATGTACCGCATCCACGTCACGCGTGATTAAGGACCCATCCTCGAAACCCGCGGCAGCCGCACCCGCCGCTACTTCCACAAACACGGGAACGAATACAAGCCCAACCAACACGGCGTTGGAAAATGAGCCCGTGTTGCCCGAACCCGTATCGTTGAACGTGGGAATGGAACAATTAACCGCATTATTATCCGCGGCAGGATTCAACGTGGATAACGCGCAACTCGTGAGCGATGCGGAGCAAGCCATTACCCAATGGAACGCGCAACCAATCGTAAAAATGGTTCCAGTGGAAGGAGAAAAAGGAAAATATGCTCTGCAATATGTTCTCTCCCTCCAAAACACGGGAAACAAAGGCAGTGTCAAAATTGTCGTAGACGTACCTAAATCGTTCGCCAAGACCGCGAGCGAATTCACATCCAATGTGAACATGACCATATTGAAAGACGACCCATTAGTGCAATTTGAAGTCAGCGAATTGTTTGAAGGACAAGCCGTTGAGATTGTGTTGACGAGCGTTAACACCTACACGTTTGGCGTGGCCCAAAGCAAAATGGAAGCACTCCAAGCACTCATCGTTAATCCGCCCATTTTGTTTTCCAGCGGTATCGGAAAACCCGTGGCCAACAAAGAAGCCGGACCACCATTATTTGATGGCGGAAACCTCATGACAGGATTCGTGGGCTTCGTTGGCAACGTAGGACCACTCGTATTAGGGTTCCTCCTCGTCGTGGGATTAATTTTCGTATCCATCCGCGTCGTCAAAGGAAGCGTGGAAGGAGCAGACAATCCCATCCTGCGCAGTTCCATAGGCGTACGCAACACGGGGCCCGTTCACCGCACGAGCACTCCCGTGAGAGGGAGTAAAATGTGGAAGAGCGATAGTAGTTCGCGCATCGGACGATACTAAAACACGTTATTTTTCTCGGGTGGGAATAAGCACCCACACGAGGAAAAGAACACCCACTCCCGCAGCGAACGACCACACGCTCACACGCATGTGGAACCAATAGTGCCCCGCCCAAAAAAACGCAGGAATAAGCAGGATTAATGAAAAAAAAGAAACGAGCCATTTTTCACTCGTTTCACGAGGATACGATGGGAGGCGGGAATGAATCAACACTCCCGCAAGCAATACCAACCCAATGGCTGCAATGGATGGTAGTGAGAGCATAGAAAATTAACACGCACAACGTGGCTAAAAGCTTCTCCCCAAGGGGTTGCGTTAAAAATCATACTCAGGGGGTATTCTAGTATGGATCGTCACGTCTCCGTCATTGGTGCAGGGAGTGCAGGATTACGCCTCGCCCGAAAACTAGCCGAAAACAACATTCCGGTAACCGTTTTTGAAGACCATGCAGAAATAGGGATTCCCGAACACTGCTCGGGACTCATCTCCGCACGCAACACGGAAACACTTGGTTTTGATTTGAAAGACAGTTTTACGAATACTATTTATGGAGCGAAAATTTATTCCCCCAACAATACCCAGCTCCGCATCGAGAGCAAGAAGCCCGTTGCCCATGTCATGGACCGAAGCCTATTCGATAAAACACTCTATCAACAAGCCAAAAAAGCCGGCGCGGAAATCGTGTTGAACACGAGCGTCATGAACGTGAAAGGAAATACTATTTTTACTCAAAGCAAAGGAAAAGGCGGCGTCAAAAAAGCCGACATCATGGTGGCCGCGGATGGAGTGAATTCACGCTTACGAAAAGTAGTAGGGATTGAAAGCAAAGCCAGTGATTTTGTACACTCGTATCAAGTCAAAGCATCCGGAAACTTTGACCCGCGTTTTGTGGAATTATATTTCAGCGAATCATTCGCACCGCATTTTTTTGCATGGGTAATCCCCGAAAACGAATCCAGCGCCAAAATAGGATTAGGATGCAAAGTCGGAGTGAACCCTGTTCACGCATTCAAAAAATTCTTGAAAGAAAAACAAATCGACGTACACATCAAGAGCGACAACTCCTTCCTAATCCCCTGCGCCCCGCCCATTCGCACGCTCACCAAGGATAACATGCTCCTCTTAGGAGACGCTGCCTACCAAACCAAAGCAACCACGGGAGGAGGAATCATCATGAACTGCAAGTCTGCCGACATTCTCGCAACGAGTATTCACGATCACATTCACCACCACACCCCACTTAATGAGTACGAGAAACGAATGGAACCCATTTTCAAGGAATTAGAATTACACTACAAAATCCACACGTATCAATCACGCCAAACCGATGCACAATTGGATAAATTATTCCTCAAACTCAAGGACGCGGGAATGGAACACTTCCTCTCCAACCATGGAGACATGGATGAACCCTCGCGCTTCGTGAGCAAAATGATTACTCAGCCCGGAATTATTTCACTCATCCCCGAAGCGGTGAAGTTCGCGCTGATTAAATAAAAAATAGGCAATTCAATTATTTTCCTATTTATTTCATTTTTTTATTATTTGTTCACATATTTCGCGTTCTGAAAAACAGGCAATAATTCATCACGGATTTCATTATTGGCAAAATAATACACTTTGTGCATCGTGCGATAACCCTTGGGAGTGGGTTCGAGAATTATTTTTTTCAACTTTTTGCCCGCGTGGGTGTAAGGAGTAATGCCATAATTGCGTGCAAAAGCAAACGGAATGAACGCATCATGCGCCTCCACATGATAACCTGTTACCGCGGCACGCTTTCCCAATGCGGTGTCAATAATACTCAAATGCATACTCTCCGGGGGCGCAGGAACATATCCTTTTTGGGAGAGGCAGTCCTTTCCCTCATTCGTTAGCAAACGAACGGACGCTAATTCACGCGAAACAAGGGATTGTTTTACGTGCTTGCTCGCCTTATCCTCGTATGACCAAAATAATTGTTGATCAATAGGGGAATAAACAATCGTCGCAAAAAAATCATGAACATTATTTTTAACTCTAGAAAGGGCAAACCCTACCGCGAAACGATTTTTTCCATTAACAAACGCTTTCGTCCCATCGATGGGATCGCAATGCACCACCAAACCATTAGAATAATCTCCCTTGAAAAAAAACTTCAAGTGCGTTTCTTCTTCCCCATTAAACGCAAGGTTGGTGAAACCATTTCGAATGAGTTCCGACAAAACCATTTCCTGAATACCATGATCCACCACCGTGACGGGAGATTCATGCAAATGCTCCGCGACTCCCACTAGTTTATTCTGGCGCTCAATTTTACCATAATATGGCAACGCCAAATTGCCCGCAAACACCGCAAACTCTTTCAAACAATCAACTAATTTTTTTTCAGTGGACATATCTTTCATTGGAAAATGCGGGATATAATCCTATTCATTTCACGCAGGAACGGACAAACGCATGAAAGAAAGGACACGGCTTGTCTAATCGCGAAGTCAATTCCGGATGCGCCTGCGTAGCCATGAAAAAGGGATGGTCGGGGAGTTCCATGATTTGCATAATTTCACGCTGCGGTGCTTTACCTGAGAAAATAAGTCCCATATTTTCCAGTTTTTCAATGAAGGCAGGGTTAACCTCGTATCGGTGGCGAAAACGCAAACGTGCCACGGGACCAAATAATTTTTCGGCATTCGTTTGAGGCTTAATTTCCACGTCTTGCCCGCCCAAACGCATGGTGGCTCCTTTCTGAGTAATGGTTGTTTGTTCCGGAAGCAAATCAATCACTGGAAATGTTGTGCGTGGATTGATTTCCGTGCTGTTCGCAAGGGAGAGACCGCAGCGATTGCGTGCGTATTCAATTACCGCGAGCTGCATGCCATAACACAATCCCAAATAGGGCATGTGGTGCGTGCGCGCGTGCTGAATGACGGAAATTTTTCCTTCCGCCCCGCGTGAACCAAAACCACCGGGAACAATAATGCCATCCATTCCGCGTAATGCGTCTTCCACGTTTAACGTGCCTTCTTCAATGCGCGTGGTTTCAATCCAATGAATTTTAGGAATAACATTAACATGCGCCCCCGCGTGATGCAAGGCTTCAATCACACTCGCATAACTATCTTCTAGTTTAGTGTATTTTCCACACAGCGCAATGTTAATTGTTTTAGGAGCACGACTCATGTTGCTAACGAGTTTTTTCCACTCATCCATTTTGGGAATGGCATTCAATTGCAATTTTTCATTCAATTGTTTCAAGATTCCCTCTTCCTGAAAAACGAGGGGAATCTCATACACGTTATCCACGTCCAAACCCGTAATAACGGATTCCTTTTCAATGTCCGCAAATAATGCAATTTTTTCTTTAATGCTATCATCGAGTTTTCGCGCACATCGCCCAATAATAATATCCGGTTGCAATCCGCGCTGACGCAGAATGTTTACGCTTTGCTGCGTGGGTTTTGATTTTTGTTCCTTCGTTCCCGCGAAAATAGGAACATACGTGAGGTGAACATACGCAATGTTGTTCACCCCCACATCTTTCTTCAATTGGCGAACCGCTTCCACGTACAATTCGTTCTCCAAGTCCCCAATCGTTCCACCGACTTCAATCAACACTACATCCGGGCGTTCTTCACTCACCACGTGCATTATTTTTTCTTTAATAGCGCTTGTGACGTGAGGAATGTACTGCACGGTCTTTCCCAAATAATCTCCCTTGCGTTCTTTCTGTCTCACATAATCAAATATTTTTCCCATGGTCAAATTCCAATGCGACTTTGGAACAACATTCAAGAAGCGTTCATAATGACCAAAATCCATGTCGACTTCTCCCCCGTCATCCAACACGAACACTTCCCCATGCTCCATGGGATTCATCGTCCCCGGATCCACGTTCAAGTAGCCATCCATCTTGATGGGAATCACTTTCAACCCCGCCGAAACAAGCAAGCGGCCAATGGATGCGGCAGCAATTCCTTTACCGAGGCCGGAGACGACTCCTCCCGTGACGATAATGAATTTGGTTTGTTTTCTTTCAGAAAGAGAATCCGGAGCATTCATGCGTATCCGGACGTGATTAACGATTTTCTAGTATTTAATGGGTGGCGTGAAAATAAAAATAGCCCCACTGCGATTCGAACGCAGGTCCTGGGAGTCAGAGTCCCATATCCTTGACCACTAGACGATGGGGCTATTTCACTACAATCACGGTCGGAAAACCGTTATAAACTGAAAACATAAACGCCCGTAATTTCGCTAATGGGAGGGATTTTCGTGATTTGTTCCTATACCTTTAAAATTACTTTTTGCGCGTTTTTAGTATAACCATTCCGAATTGAGGTGGAATATCCTATGCCCGACTATCAAATCAAACACGACCGACCCAATTGTATTGGATGCGGGGCCTGCGCAGCCGTGGCACCGGATTATTGGGAAATGTCCCCCGTGGATGGAAAGAGCAACTTGAAGGGATCCATTCACATCAAACTCGAAAGCGGAGAAGATGGTGAACAAAGAGACATTGCCCAAGCACAGTATACTCCCAACAAGGAAGCCGCGGACTCTTGCCCCGTGAATGTGATTCACTTGTTTGACAAAACTGGCAAGAAAATTATTTAGTATTTTTGATCAAACTTTTTCTAAAAAGTTTGTTTGGCAGAACCGGCAAGAAAATTAGTTAGTTTAATTTTGCTTGGTCGAGATAATTAATTATTTTTTTTCACTCGACCATAATAAAATAATCCGCTCAACACGAGCAACATGCCCGCGAAGGATAATTCGAATGGCATGTCGGGAACTTGATACGTTTGCGGAGCTTTTAATACGGTAAATGTCTTGCGTGCGGAATTATTTCCTTTAGTGGTTTCATCGTATGTTGTTCCATTTGGATTGTATGGATCAATACTCGCTTGAATAGTGTATATTTCCCCCGCGTTCAATGAAGATTGGGGAATTGTCACGTTGATCACATTTATTGCGGCGGGCAATGGGATAGATGTTTGATAGTCATCAAAACCTGGGAGAAATTGCCCTTTGTCATTTCGAATCGAGGTATGGATCAATTGATTGCCCGAGGATGCAGCACCATATCCTTGTTGATTGAATTGCACATTTTCAATCGTAATCTCCACATCCACATATCCCGTCAAATACGTTTGGGGGACTGTGATAGCGCGAAGAATGTAAACATCTGCCGCAAAAATCGTTGGTGAAATCATCACCAAGAAAACAAGACCAATGAGCAAGCGAATAGGGAAATGCATGCGTGTACGAGTGAATTGCACTATAAAAATGGTTGGCGAAAAATAGTTTGTCTAGGGAACATTCATGTTTCCCTAACTTCCGCACGGCCGCAGGTTAGCGGCCATGGACAAGGGGGAAATCAAACAAACTTTTTCTAAAAGTTTGATCAAAAGACGTGGGATAGCTCTGCTATCCCACTATACCGGATTCGCCCTACGGAATGGGCGATGGACAAGGGGGAAATCAGAAGAGTTCCTTTTCTTTTGATAAAAGAAAAGTAATTCGGAGTCAAAAGAAAAATAGGGGTTATCGTGAAACGATAACCCGTTTCTCGAGGCGGCCTGCCGAACTTTTGAAAAAAGTTCGATCAAAATTTCGATGAACCCTTTACTAAAGGGTTCCGAAACAGGCCATGGACAAGGGGGAAATCAAACAAACTTTTTCTAAAAGTTTGATCAAAAGACGTGGGATAGCTCTGCTATCCCACTATACCGGATTCGCCCTACGGAATGGGCGATGGACAAGGGGGGATTCGAACCCCCAGCCTCCCGCATGCGAAGCGGACGCGCTACCGTTGCGCTACTTGCCCAAACTTTTTGAAAAAGTTTGATCAAAAGCCTACCTCAAGGGATTGCGTGCAATCCCTTATAAGTAGTCTCTCGCTGCGGCCAGCCGAAACTGGCCTGGTATATCATTCTTGAGTGGGTGCGTTTAAAAACGGTTCAAGCCAGGGGACGGAGGCCTAATTTTACCCGTATCCAGCGCCGCGAGTATTGAATGGGGTGTTTGAAAAAGTGACCCAATCGTGTTTTTTCAAAAGCGTGCCAGGTAATTTTAATGATGGTAACTATGCGTAAACTTCCCCCCGCGGGAGCAACCGCGAGGATATTGCACCAATTTCGTTTGATATGAGAAACTTTGTCGCGTGCGACGATTAATAATAATGCGACTTCGGCAATGAGAATGACTTCCGCCCCTTCCACGGCGAGTTCGAGGATGTGTTCGGTTTCCGTATCCACGTGAATGAAGGGGTGTCCAAAAAATGCTTCGGCAACAAAGAAGACGCAGGATAGTGTAATCAATTCCCACGCATAAAACATGGGAGAATGCGTGTGATGCGCAGTCGTATGAGCATGTGCGGGGGACGCACGAGGGGATTGTGATGAGGGTCTGGGGTGCTTTTTCACGAGAAAGGAACCCATTCCTTGTTTTTATGGGTGTTGGGAGGGGTGGACAAGGATTATAAGTCCAAAAACGTAGTTCCACCCATGAGTGAAGAAAAAAAGCCCCGTGTTCACGTGGAAAAAGGGCACCAGGACCCCTTTGATAAGATTATGCAAGATGTGGAGCGCGAAGGGGATGCTGAAGAAAAAGGGGAAGAAACTCCACCAAACAACGACGAAGAAAAACGCACAAATTTGGACGATGATTTGTCTGCCGACACGGAAGAAAATTCACGCATGATTCCCTTGCGCAAAAAGAAAGGACGCGCAACAAGTGAAAGCGAAGAAGAAATGGAAACACACTCACACGAAGATACGCGCGCCTCGGCTCATTCCTCGTCCGTAGAAGAAGGAGAAATGCCCCCCATGGATGAAGATGATTTTTTGTTTGAACATGGGATCCAAGAAGAAGGAATTCATTCCGAAGGAGTTTCTGCCAAACATACTCTCGTTGAGCGTCCACCCATTGAACCCGTGGAGGGAGTGGATGAGCATGCGGTTTCACGTGAACAAATCAAACAAAACATTTTACTCAAAACAAGAGGACATGCATTAGAGGAACCCGCGAGCGTGCTCAAATTATCCTTATTAGAAGATGAAAAAAAGAAAGCCATTTTCATTGGACGAAAACGCAGCGTCATGCAAAAATCAGGATTGGATGGCGCGTTGTACGTGGGAAAAGTACAAGATGATGAGCGTTATCGCGCCTTCAAATTGTACGTGGACTCACTCAACCCACATGTTATTTTCACATGCGGTTCACGCGGAAGCGGAAAATCATACTTGTTAGGAGTGCTCGCGGAAGAATTAGCATTGCACAACACGAACGTGGGAATTGTAGTGGTTGACCCCGTGGGAGTATTCTGGTCCATGCGCTATCCCAACAAGGAAGAAAAAGAAGTGAAAGAACTCCCGCACTATGAACTCATGCCGCAAGGGTTAGAAAACATGCGCGTGTTCATCCCCGAAGGAATGAAAAGCGAAACCCCCCGCTCAACGTATGATGCATTATTCTCCGTTCCCCCTTCACTACTCACGAGTGAGGATTGGTGTCTAACATTTGGAATTGAACGATTCTCTCCCACGGGATTACTATTAGAAAAAGCCCTCAAGAAATTAGAAAAAGGATATCGCAGTACTGGCGGAGAAACCATCAAAGGAAAAAAAGACGCGTACACGCTCAACGAACTCGTTGCGTGCTTAGAAAATGATACCGAATTAAATTCCAAAGAAAAAGGATACAAAACAGACAGTGTGCGCGCCCTCGTTTCACGATTTGAAGCCGCCAAGGGATGGGGAATATTCTCTGACAAAGGAACCCCATTAAGTGAAATATCCCGCGCGGGACAACTCACGGTTATTGACACGAGTTTTTTGGATGACACGGTGACTGCACTCGTTATTGGAATTCTCGCACGAAGACTTTTGGCGGCGCGAAAAATTCAAACACGCAAAGAAGCCGCGAACGAACCCATGGAAAAATCCGTTGAGAGTCTCATGGAAAACGAAATCCCTCCCACGTGGTTGTTCATTGATGAAGCCCACACCCTCATTCCGGGGGGGAATGTTTCTACTCCTGCGACGACAGCAATTGTTGAATACGTAAAGCAGGGACGCCGACCAGGCTGTTCACTCGTGTTTGCCACGCAGCAACCATCCGCGATTGACACCCGTGTTTTGAGTCAATTGGATATTATTCTCTCGCACAAACTCATTTTTGATGATGACATTAAAGCCGTAACCAAACGCACGCCAACCATTATTCCCATGAAATACAAACACCCCCACTTTTTGAAAACGCTCCCCGTGGGAACGGCTCTCGTGGGAGACCGCCGCGAGGAAACCAACCGCGCATTCGTACTCAAAATTCGTCCACGCATGTCCCAACACGAAGGAAGGGATGCGGAAACGGGAGAGCGTAAAAAATCCATGAGCGAAAAAGAAGCCCGCATGCTGTGTGTATCCTTACTCATGTCCAAATTAGAAAAAGAAGGAATGTTAGATAAGGAAACGATTGAACAAGTCATGGGAATGCTCAACCAAAAATACGGACAAAAAATGCTCCTATCTAGTATATTAGACGAAATGGAAGCACGCGGAGCACGCATCGACCCGAAAACAGAAGCCGTAAAATCCCCCAACTTTGTGGAAGTCATTTCCAAAAAAGAAAAAGATAAGCACACTCAACCATTGCCCGAAGCCGAGTTAGCCGCGGTGCAAAAAGTTGAAAACCTCGCTAAACTCGTCGAACTTCCCTCTATAAATGAGGACACGGACTTGTCCGCATTCCCCGTTCCGTATTCACGTGAGGAAATCGTTCAACGATTTTTGAAAGCAAGCAAAAAAACATTATTAGGAATAGGAAAACCCGCCGAGCAACTCAAAGAAGTCACTCTATCGTATGTTCCCATATGGAAAGTCCAATACCGGCAATTCACCGGAAAAACATCCTATGTCGTACGAGAATGCTTCATTGACGCCGAAAAAGGAGAATTTTTGCATTACTTGAACAACCAATTCGTGACATCGAATGGGTTGCAAGCACTGGCCGGACTCTCCACGAATGACCAGCACGTTTTACGCATGATACGCATGGGGGGACAAACCATTGCCAACCTCCAAAAGAAAACAGGACTAGATGAAAAGACCGTGAAGCGCTCTCTCGTCAAACTGCGTGATCGAGGAATGATTCGCGTGTTGAACGAAAACACGCTCCCCACATTTGTCATTGCAAAGGACTTGGACATCCCCTTCTCGGGAGGGGAGAAGCAATTATCTTCATTGCAAGCACTCAAACTCGTGCACGTGACAAACATTGCCAAATCCATTCCAAAATATTCCGAAGAACAACTCCACGCACTCCTTACTAATTTGTGGCCGAATGTAGTGGTGAATACCGTGAAAGAAATTTATCGACCCTTGTTTGAAGGATTATTAATTAACACGAAAACGGGCGAACACCGCATCGTGAAAATGGACGGATACACGGGAACTATTCTGAATGAATAATCGTGTTGCAAAAATTCATTGAAAAATAATCAGTGTCGTGAAAAAATGTCTCGAAAATACTACCAAGGAAGGCTATGCGAATCCAACGTCTCATACGAATTTTTCACGCAACCAAACTTGAAACTAAATCTCACAACATTGGGGAATCAACTTGCGGACGAAGGATTAATGTTTGATGTGAAAACGGCTTTTGTATTAGTGTTTCATTTCCAAGGAATACGCGTGAGTTTATACCCCTCCGGGAGATTTTTGTTCAAAAACCTGAACGTGGAAAAGGATGCCAAAAAGCTCTTCACTCAACTCACGAAAAAACTAGAAAAATGTTCTGCTTTTGCGGAAGCATAATGAGTCGTTTTCGACAGAAATTCTTTCCCACGTGCACTCACCTTTATTAACACCCGATTTTTGGACTAATGAATGCGGTGTTGCGCATGACGAGCAAACGATTAACCATCCATCACGTCGACCCCCTCATGCTGGGAAAAGTAAATGCCATCTTTGGATTCGTGATGGGACTGCTCATGGGAATACTTTCCTTACTCACATCGGGAATTGTATCGGGATACTTGCAAACACTCTCCGGCACTCCCATTGATTTGATAGAGAAAACGCAGCAATTGGGATTCATTGGATTGTTATTTTTCTTGGTTTTAGGAATTGTCACCGGATTCATTTCCGGCGCACTCGTTGCATTAGTGTATAACGCCGTCGCCAAAATGGTGGGCGGACTAAAAATAGAAGTAGAAGACGATTAGTTTTGATTTTGTCTCATTAAATGATGGTAAATTGGACGCGGAGTGAGGGATTCAGAAGCGCCCCTTTTTCTTTGAGTGAGAAAAAGTGGTGCGCGGTCAAAAAGAAACGTTCAGCCGAGGTATCGCGCTGCGATACCTCTATACCGACCCGCCAGATGGATAATGGCGCGAAGCGCGGAGTGAGGGATTCGAACTCTCGTAGCCGTGAGGCCCTGGTTTTCGAGACCAGTGCATTTGACCGCTCTGCCAACTCCGCAACAACCGCATTATCGGTTGACGCTAACGGACTACCAACCGCGTTGCGGTGGTAGGCACTCTTTTGATCAACCTTTTGCTAAAAGGTTGACGGACTATCTTCGCTTGCGCTCGATAGGCCAATATACTATTCCTCGTGGAAGAATCCATTTAAACACGGATGACGAATGAAAGGAATGGCACTATCTCCATCCAACGGAAAAGGAGGGCGAAAACCACCCCGCCGACCGCTCCGTTTTACTAAGCGCGAACCCGGAATGGAATTGCCCTATCGAAGGGGAGAATTGATTGTATCGCGGCCGGCTGTTCCAATGGTTCTTACACGAATAGGAGTCAGTATTTCTCCCGCGGGAAAAATTGAGTGGCCGCGCTACAAAACATTAGGACATGAACTTGGGCAGCTCATGCAAGAGGGAAAGGCAACCATATGGGGCTTCTCAACACTCGAGCGGAGACAAAAACACATTTCCCAAAACGTGGCAGCCGAATACTTGAATTTAGAAAGCCTCGCCACGCGCGTGCAAAAAATGCACAACATGTTCATTCAGCGCGGCGTTCCCGCGGGTCCGGCGAGAAAAAAATTAGTCGAACTATTAACAACCATTGCTGGAGGAATGGGAAAGCGGCTGCGAAAAGAATCCAAGCGCGGCGCGCAAGCCAAACTGCTTCGAGCAGCGGAATTATTAGAAGAAGGAAACAGCCCTGCATTCGTCAACCAATTGTGGGGCGTGTTTAATGATTTAGGCATTCGTCTGAGTGCGCTCAACCGGCAGCGCCCGCGCATTGTGCGCGATGTCAAGTTAGCCGTGCACGAGAGCCAGAGGCACCGACAATTAGGTGTTGAGCGAATAGAGGAAGCCACCCGCTTGATGAGTGAACTTCGGCGCGGAGAACTTTCGCGCGAAAATAGGGAAAAAATATCTCACTCATTTCAAGCGCGGGCAGCAAATTATGAACTGCTCGAAAAACATACTCCCACTCCGGAAGGAAAACAATTGGCACGATTGTATGATGAAATTAGCCGCGAAATAATTTCAAACGAAAAGGGAGCACTTTATCGCTTGTCCACGCTGAAGCAATGGATATACGTCCGCTACGCGAGAAATTTTATTGTCAAAGCATCTGTTTTGCGTGAGATGATGGATTGGCCCGTTGAAAAGCGTCATCAAATCATTACTCATCAATTGAAACTAGTGGAAGATAACATGGAATATTGGACGCTCAACGCAGGAAGAGCATTCTGGCTAGCTCCTTGGCTGAAAGCAGTATCAGATTCGATGGCGTACGACGCTCAACTGAGGGGAATGCAAAAAACAATCGCCCTCGCATCCGGAGACGCTCAGCAGGGAAATTTTGCAGCGGCACAACTCAAATTGCAGAGCGCATTAGGCGCCACATCATAATCGTTTTTCCGAATTCTCATCGGGCGTAAACACGTTGTCGCGATACTTATTTTCGCTCGCTGAAATATACAATGGCATTTCCGGCAGGGGAAATGTTGGGAGAGTAACCGCATAATCTCCCTCGACTACTGTCTTTTCGCTTCTCGAATTACTTTTAGTCACCACTCCTGGTTCGCTCACGGGAGCGGTGCTGCTAACATTCTCACTGGAACGAGTGTCGTTGGTTATTTCCAACTTGTCCAATAATTGCGAGGGCCCCCGAATACTTACTTGGTGCGGGGAATAATCCAGGGTAAAAAAACCCATGTACACGCGCAAGTTTTCCAAATCACTTTGATTAGAAAAGCGGGTGGTTAACTCCCCCAAATGGTGGGCATTAATCGCAGCGCGACTTCCCTTGGAAATAGGAGAAAGTCCCTGCACGAGCGAATGGCTAGTTTGCGTGGAAAAATCCACTTGGGAATGTTCCACTTGAATTTCTTCCGCGGATGATTCCTTAATCAATCGAGGAATGTGTTCGTGGAACGCGGACAAGTGTTTGACTCTTTCTCCGGGAAAATTGAGTTCGCGCAACGAGGACAATTGATTTTCGAGCGTTTTCTCCAAGTATTCCAAATGCTTAATGTTCTGCTTCACTCCCTCGTGGACTTTTAGCACGTCATCCACTGAAAAATTGACGGACGCCCGGGCGTTGTCAAATAAGCGCGGGTCGCTTTTTCCGCGCTCGAGTAAAACAGAAAGATGCTGTACCAATGGATCGGGGTTGCTGGCCACGGAACGAATATTCATTAATTGGTTGAGTTTTAACACCAGTTTATCGTGCATCTTGACTTTCAACGAGGCACTGCCTTTGTCCGTCAAAAAGAGCTGGTGATTCTGCTTGGCCACCATTCCAAAAGAGACCGCATCTTTGAGGACACGGGAAAGAGCCGCGCGGGCGGAATTAAGATTAGCATAATTGGGTGCAATCTTGGACAATAATGCCTGGTAATCAATCCCCGGATTTTGAGAAACTATTAACAAAATACTCGTTTTGGAGGTCATGCGTTAAGCATGCGTTTGGGGAATAAAAAGGGGCGTGGTGGCGGGAATTGGGGGTGTTTTGCCTTGTTTCGCGGGTGTCTGTCTTTTAATTCTTGAACGATTTTTTCACCACATGAAAGCAGACACGCGCATGCAGGGAGCTATTTTGACCGTGCTCGTGTTCGCGTTTGCGTTTCTTTTTGTTTCTAGTTTAGTGAACACGGGAAATGTGACGCAGTTATCTATTTCTTCAGCCACTCCAACGGGGACTCGTGTAGCGGCTCCTCCCCCCACTCCCGCGTGTACATATGTTCTTCCCACTACTGTGAATGGAACACATGTTTTATGCACGGGAACCTACACGCTAACCTCGCCCATCAGTGTTTCAGCCAATTCCGCGTTGAAATGTCAGAGCGGCGTCAATTTGATTTATGGGGGCGCGTCGCCGTATCTTTTCGACGGGGTAAAACTCATTGGAGATGGTGCGTCCATTGAAAAGTGCGCCTTTCAAGGAAAATTTTTGAATGCTGTTTCACTCTCAGCGAATAAAAATATGCGCGTGATTCAAAACACGATTGATGGAGCGCAAACGGGAATTTTTGAAGAACCACAATCGTCGAATAATTTGTATCAAGATAATGTGGTGAAGAATACTACGAATGGTTTTGAACTTCAAGGAAGTAACAGTCTAATTAGCGGCGGAATTATTTCAAAAAATTCAACAGGCATCTTAGTAGGAGTGTATCCTTCCAATTTCACTTTCCCCAATAGTGTTTGTTCAACAGGACAAAATGGAGGGCCCATTCTGTGCAGCATCCCAACTGTAGGAAAGAATCAGAAAATTACTCGCGCTACTATTCGAGAAAATGGCATCGGAATCGAGACATATGGCCTTGATACTGAAATTTCTGAAAACAGGATAGAAAAAAATACGGCAGGTATTCAGGCCCAAGCAATTTTTACAGGTTCTGAAAATAATCCATACGGATATTTGCAGGAATACTTTAACAGCGGCGTTCAAATACTCAAAAATACCATTCGCGGCAATGCCAAAGCAGGAATTATTTTACAAGGGTATTCTGTATTTTATTTTCAGTTGTCACAGCAATACTGGCATTCTACTCTAATTAAAGAAAATATAATTACGGCTGGGAATGGCACACAGGGTATAGGTGTTCTCTTGGGTGCAACACCCGCCTATGCTTCAGTACCATTCACCAATAAGTTTGAAGAGTACACTGTTATTCAACAAAATACTATTACAAATAATAAAACTGGACTATTTTTACGGGAAGGGGGATTTTCTACTGATGTGCTAGAAAATACTATCCAAAATAATATCGAAGAAGGAGTATTAGTTGGAGAAACTGGAGGATATTCTGGGGCCTATCGTTTCCTCTACAAGAATACTATTTCCGCGAATGGAAAAAACGGCGTACATCTTGATTACAGTATCGCACGAAATACATTCTTGAATCAAGTTAATAACAATGGAGAAAGAGGCTTTTACGCAAGCAACACAGCACAAAATACACTATCAGACGTTTTATGCAATGATTTTTCGAATAACGCTCAACAAGGATTTTTTTATGATGGGTATCCAACTATTTCAACCCCAATGAGTATTGAGGATATTTCAAAAAATAGAATTATCAATAATGGTTCAACTGGTTTAGAGTTGAATTTCATCAATGTTTTACCCAACACGCCGTGGGAGTATGTGGCCCGCATTTCAAATAATCACATATTCAATAATGCCAGACAAGGCGTCAAAATTGACGGCCTTTACGGCGGCGGTTTTTTTGCCAACAATATTTATGCCAATATGCAGAACCCGCAAGCATCGGATACGGGAAAAAACACGTATGAAGATCAATGGGACGAAGCTGCGTTTGCAGCGTCTTACAATCAGTATCACTGCAAGTACAATACGGCTTGCACGTACGATAATGAGTGCGGTTTTTCGTGGGCATTCAATGGAGATTCAACATGCAACGCAACCACTAATCTGTGTGAATGCGCACCAGGATTGATTGGGAACGCGACATCGAATACGTGTCAATGTTACGAGGACGCTCCACTCATACGAGGGGTGGGTTCAACTGAATATTTGTATATGTCTTATCCGAATACATTTTCTCCTGTTGGAAATTATTGGGGTGGTGTTTCGGGGACGATTACTATTCCACCAAGTAGTGCTCCGCCATTATTTACGTGCACGCAAGATAGTCAATGTCCATACAAAACATGCAATTTGAACACGCAACAGTGCGGAAATTACGACACGCTTCCCTCAACCCAAGCATTTACTGGATATTACTACCCGGGAATTGATTGTGGTTGGTATTATCCAATTGTTCCATACTTTTTCCCCAATAACCCACCCATTGACCCGTGGGAAGGGGAAGAACCAGTTGAAGAAGGGGCTCCTCAACTTGAATCATCGGCTCAAGAGTGGTGCAGCCGCATGAGAATTCCAAGCGAGCCTGACAATAGGGTATGTGCGAATGCGTATATCGACCATTTTACCCTTGAACAAAAACGATTAAATGAAATGAAAAAATGAAGGAGATGAAAATATGGATAAAATGTATTTTGGAATAATTTTGGTTAGTTTATTTTTGGTTGCCAGTGTGACTGCCGTGCACGCACTAACTTCTGAGGAAGTCGAGCAATGGGCTTCATGGTCTTCGAGTATCGATAATTTGTTTGATAGCCAAGGAAACCTAATTGATGTGCAAAAATATGATTATGGGTTTATAGAAATCTCTCAGCGATTTCAATCGTTTTCATGGCCCGTCAAGTCAATATTGAATAATCAGCGTATTCAAGTGAACTTTAAAGTTACTCCATCTATCACCAAACAATTTGGTATTGTGATAAAAGATGAAGAAGTTCGCTCATTCACATTAGGAGAACTCTCCAATTCAACCATGGAAATAGATTTAGACGCTGCAACATACGAAGAAAGCCGAGAAAAATTGGGATTTGAGGCAGCTTTGCCTCAATACATTAAGGATGGCCGAATCAAAATCGTTTCGAAGGATTTTTTCCACGGAATAATGATTGGAATATACAAAATATTTATTTGAAAAAGTTGACGTGGTGTTGAATTTCAATACCACTAAAATTAATTTTATGCGCCCATACCCACCAGCCTTTTTCAAAAAGCCTGGGGAAAAAACGACCTTATGCGCCCATGTCCATCAAACTTTTGAGAACCAAGCAAACAATGTTTGCTGGCATGACAAACCTTTTGGGATGCCATGAAGTTTGATCAAAACCCGATTATGCGCCCATATCTACTTTTTTCATTCGCTTGGGAATGACGTAGTAGCGCTTGCTTTTACAGGTGGGGCATTCGGCTACGAAAGCGGGTTTCTTAGTTTGCTTCTTGACTTTAATCACAAACTTGGCCTTTCCACCAAAACCTTTCTTGTGCTTTCGAACATTTCGACGCGTTCCTATTGCCATGGCGCGGGCTTGGCCGGATTTAAACAATTTGAGTTTTTGTTCGGTGTGAGAATTACACTTCTTACAGTATAATTTCTTGGTTTTAGGCATCTTCATACGGGTTCACGCACTATGAAAAACGCATGGAAAACACTTAAAAAGCCACCCGAACTTTTGCCAAAAGTTCGATCAAAAACCGGTGTGAGGGGTCGAAGACCCCTCGATAGTAGTCTGTCTGCGCGGCCGGAGGTTACCGGCCTGCCTTAAAAACAGCAAATTCGTCCAAAGGATGGGTTGGGTGCCCACGCTGAGGGTTAATGACATGCTATCGTCTATTATTCGCGCACCGGGGCAGATGCTGAAATACCTCCCCACGTATGGGATTATTCTCGCTCTCACCGGAATACACGGGGTATTATACCTCCTGAATGGGGATATTTACAATGCATTCACGCAAGGGGGCGGGGACACGCTCCTTTACTCCACAGACACCCTGCTCCTAGCACGCGCCCTACTACTCTTGTTTGGGAGCTTGTTTTTCTCGCTCTATAGTATGAGCATTGTTTCGCGCCGAATGAACGTACTCTCAACGAATAAAAATTCCCTCCTATCTTCGTGCGCGGCATTTGCCATCGTATTCATCGCCATGCTTCTGGGATTGTTTGTCGTGCTGCGTGCAGTGAATGAATTATCCATCAGCGGGGGAATACTCACCCTCATGGCAACCGTATTCAATGCGATTGCAGGATTAATTATTGCGTTGAGCATACTCAAATTTTCATTCGCACCCACCTATTTAGGAATGGGACTCCTGCCCAAAGATGCGTTAGCGCAATCATGGAATGCCACGCGAGGAAAATTAGTGCACGTGCTCGTGCTCCTATTTCTAATGCTGCTAATAACAACTATCATTCAAGGAGCGGGCGAACTAATTACACAGAATATTGAAGATGAAACCATTCTCACTATTATTTTATTCGTGTTCTCATCCATTGGATTATTTTATTCCGGAACCGTGCTCGCATTGGCGGCGCCGGAACCACTTGCGCCAAACATTACGCGCCACGCGCGGAGAAAAAAATAATGAGATGATCAAAAATGAGTGAAATAACCGAACTAACGCTCACCAAGCTTCGTCTCAAAAATTTTAAATCATTCAAGAACGTCACCATTCCCTTCACGAAAGGATTTACCGCCATTGCCGGAGCGAATGGCAGCGGAAAAAGCAACATCATGGACGCGGTATTATTTGCATTGGGAGAAACAAGCCTGAAATCCATCCGCGCCGCACGTTTAACCGACTTAGTGTTTTCCGGCGCCCCCGCGGGAGAAAACTATGCAGTGGTTAATCTCACTCTCCAAGGAAAAGAAAACTCGTATGAATTATCGCGCACCATTGACAAGCAGGGAAAATCCGTGTATCGTTTGAATGAAAAACGAGTCACGTTAGGAGAGATTCAGAATTTGCTGCATGAACTAGGTTTGCGCGTGGATGGACACAATCTCGTTTCGCAAGGAGACCTCATGCGAATTATTGACATGAATCCTATTGAGAGAAGAGAACTCATTGATGAAGTGGCGGGACTGCAAGAATTTGAGGAAAAGAAAAACGAGGCACTAAAAGACTTGGAAAAAGTGGATCGAAAGGTAAAAGACGTCACCATTGTTTTGAACGAACGCATGGCCATTATTGAACAATTGGGGAAAGAAAGAGATATTGCATCCAAATTCAAAAAACTCGAAAAAGAATTGCGTGAAACAAAAGCCACTATCTTGCACACGGAAGCCCATGAGTTGAATGTGAAATTAGAAGGGCTTGTAACGCGGCAAGTGGAATTGATTGGAAAAAAAGAGGAGGCTATCACCAAGCAAAAAGACGCTCAACAAGCTATTCAAGAAATGGAAAAAGAGTTCACGGAATTAGACCAAAAAGTGTTAGGCGTTAAAAGCCACGCGTACGAAAGCGTGGGAAAGAGCGTGGAAGAAAATAAATCCGAAATACGCATCACGGAAGAACGCATCCATCACGCGTCCCAAAAACTAGAAGAACTTACTCATACAAGAAAAGAAATTGAACACATCACCACGCACGCCAAAGAAGGAATAGTTAAAGTAGATGAAGAATCCAAACAGTTGCAAAGCCAATTTGCTGAAATTGAGGGGAAAATCTCCCCTCTGCGCCAGAAGCAAGCCGATTCCCTCAAGAAAAAAGTAGAATTATTGAACGAATCCCAAAAAATAGAGAAAGATGTTCAATTCGCACGCGACACGGTGACCCATACTCGGGAAAAGATTGCCCATATTCATGCCAAAGTGGAAAACATCCGCCGTTCCAATGAATTAACTCAGCTCATGCGTGAACGATTAGAGAAGCAAATCGTTAATGTTAAACGCGAAATTAGTTTGTTAAAGAATGATGTTGAAGAGTTGGAGAAACTCCAGAAAAAATACCCCCATGTAGAAAAAGCTCGGGTAAAAATTTCACAAGAAATGAAAGAAGTTGAACACCACGTCGCTGAACACCATGGACATGTGTTTGCGCACACGGAAAGTTTGACACAACTAGGAAAAACCAAGAGCCACTGCCCCATCTGCGAACGCGAATTAAAGGAAGAGCACAAAAAAGAACTAGCTAAACAAAAAAAGGAAGCCATTGAGGAAGCCCGCCTGCATGCAAAGAAATGGGAAGAAGAAAAGAAAAAACTTCACGAAGAATGGGATGCACTGCATCGCGCGGAAACACTCATGAAACGTCTCGCGGTGAGCGAGGAAAAAATGAGCGAGTATGCCAAACAAGAAAAAATACTCATTACTGAGTTGGAAAAAGCAAGAGTGAGCGAAAAAGATGAGGGCAGTGTTTCATTAATCGGAGAAAGAAAAAAGTTAGAAGAAAAATTGGTTGAAGAAAAGAAAACACTCGACGTATTAGAAGTAAAACTCAATAAACTCCGCGATGCACTCAATCAAACCACGATGGACCAAACCCTTAACTCGCTCAACGAGGAAAAGTCGCGCATCGAGAAGCAATTATTCCAATACCAAACCCAAAAAAGCGTGCACGATAACGCGCTCGTGCAAGCAAGCTCAAGAATGAAGCATGTAAAAGAAGAAGAAAAACACACGGAAGAAACACGAAAGCAAGAGGAAAAGAAGCGCGAAGAGTTAATTAAAAAACTCGCGCAAGTGGAACAAGAATATGATAGAATGCTTCACGCCAATCAAGCATTGCTCCAAAAGCGCGATAGGGTGGGGCAAAAAATAACCAGCGAACGCGAAAAGGAGCGCGCATGGCAGGAAAAAGCGTTTCGCATCGAAGGGCAGGTGAATGAAATCAAGATTGACCAATCCAAGTACGATACACGCTTAACGGATGTCAACGAAGAATTGAAGAATTTTGAGGGAGTCAAAACACTGGAAAAAAATGACACGTTGGAATTGAAGAAGCGCATTCCGGTGATTGAACATGAAATCAGGCAATTAGGAACCGTCAACATGAAGGCGCTGGAGGATTTTTCGCAGTATGAAAAAGATGTATTGGACATCAAGCAGAAGTCTCAAACACTGGACGTGGAAAGACTCGCGGTGCTGGATTTGATTAACAGCATTGATGCTAAGCGCAATGAAACATTCATGGGGACATTTGACAAAATAAGCGAGAATTTCAACAAAATATACACCGGGTTTTTTGATGGAACCGCTAAACTCGAACTCACGGACCCAGCGAAACCACTGGAATCCGGACTCCTCATCGAAGCCAAGCATGGTTTGGAAAAAAGCCTGAAGAATATTGATTCTATGTCCGGAGGGGAAAAGTCACTTACTTCGTTAGCGTTCATTTTTGCTATACAATTGTACGAGCCTGCGCCATTTTATTTCTTTGATGAAGTGGACGCGGCATTAGACATGAATAATTCCAGAAAAATTGGTGCGTTGATTAGAGAAATGTCCAAGTCCTCGCAATTCATTTCCATTACACACAATGATAGCATTGTCAAAGTCGCCGACCGAATAGTGGGGGTGGCCAAGAGCAGCAATAATAGTTCCGTCATTGGATTGCGGGCCGCGCCTGAAATAGTGACAGAATAATCATTTTTTTAGTCGTCTTTGCTGATTACTATTTTTTTTAAACTTTTAATCGGCCAATCTTTTGAACATCGTCTTCTAAATCGCTTTGCTTTCCTCGTTGAGCGGGTTTTGTTTTGCGAGAAAGGTTGTTCTCCATCGCCGTTTTGTGTTCATTCCACTCGCGCTCCAAGTCTTCTTCATCCCATTCGCTTGTTTTTTTGGCGGGTATATTTTTTTTCTTCGTATTCTTTGCGGGAATAAATTTAGAATCATTTTTAGTGAAATTATATTTCCATAATTCGCGGAAGCGGCCATTGTAGAATGTGTGTCGACTGAAAAATATCCACAAAATAAGGACCATGAATTGAATAGCATACGCTACTTCTTCATAGGGTGCTTCTCCGGGGGACAAACAACACGTGGAAAAAATAGCATTCGAATCACCAAAGTGGAAGCGCATTTGCACGGGGTGATTGATGAGGAGAATGTGCACGAATTCATGGGCAAGGCCACTAATCAACAAGGCGGCAAAACACACGTTAAGAAAAGCAGCAAATGAAAACTTTGAATTTTCCCCCGCGAGAACTTTACTCAAGAGGAAGCCCATGGTGAACAAGAGAATAGTGAAAATGAGATAGATGTAGGGGGACTGGCTCACTTCTCCTGTAGGGGAGGGTCGTTCCGCGGATTGGGCGACAAATAATCCGAAAGCAATGGACACAAGCATGGCGCACACGAGCAGGGTGAACGCCAGGGAGCGATGATTCATACTTTCATCAAATTTTCGTGGAATATAAACCCAATTTGACTCAAACTTGATTTTCACGGAAAAATGCCTACCGCACCCTTAAAAGTGACTTTTGCCATATGTTTAACGTATGGGCGGAAGCGTGCAGGAATTGAATGCCCTTGTTTCCAAAGAAGGGCGCGATGAAGCGGTTAAAGCATTTTTTGAGCGCATTGACGCATGCGCGGAAAAGTTGCGCATATTAGACAAAGCCGTGGTGGTGACCCACCATGATTGTGATGGTTTAACGAGCGGGAGCATCATGGTAAAAGCCCTGCAGCGGGAGCAAATTGAGGTAAACACAGTGACGCTCAAGCAATTATACACGGAGGATATTTCGCGACTCAAAAATATGCACGCTACTCTCATCTTCACCGACTTTGGTTCGAGCTACATTCCCACGCTCAAAAGCGAATACGGAAACGAATTCTACATTATTGATCATCATCAGCGGGGAAACGGTGCCCATGATCAACACCTCAATCCCATGGAATTTGGTTTAGATGGGGGAGTCGAAATTTCCAGTGCGGGAATTGCCTATTATACTGCGAAAGCTATTTCCCGCAAAAACAAGGAACTCGCCTCCATTGGAGTAGTGGGCGCGTGCGGGGACATGCAGGACTCCCGTTCAAATGGATTGCTGGGATTGAATCAACAAATGGTGCAGGAAGGAGTGGATGCCGACGTGTTGCGCGTGAAAACGGACTTGCGATTATATGGACGCATCTCTCGTCCCCTGGCGCAGTATCTAACTTTTTCCACAAGCCCCATTCTCCCCAATTTGACAGCCAACAAAGATAATTGCATCAAATTCTTGGAAAACTTGGACATTCCCCTGCAAGACGAAAGTGGGAAATGGCGAGCGTATGAAGATTTGAATGCGAGTGAGAAAAAAACACTCTCCACCGCGATACTGATGCACTTGCACGAGCACAACACGCCGGAATGGAAATTGAATGAACTCATTGGGGAAGTGTACACGCTCACGCGGGAAAATCCGTATTCTCCATTGAGGGATGCCAAAGAATATTCCACCGTATTAAACGCGTGCGGACGAAATGGACAATCAACCATTGGTTTCCACGTGTGTTTAGGAGACCGCGAAGACTATTATGCACGTGCCATGGGATTGTTGCAAGAACACCGGCGCAATTTGGCGGAAGGAATTCAACTCATGCAGACGGAAGGATTGCGCGAGTATGAAAATTATTATTTTTTTGACGCGGAGAATAAAATAAAGGATTCCATTGTGGGAATCGTCGCGGGAATGTTATACGGAAGTGGCGGCGTCAAAACCGACAAACCTATTGTAGCGTTTTCCAGGCATGAGGATGGGAGCATTAAAGTCAGTGCGCGCGCGACGAGTGAACTCGTACGCAATGGAGTGAATTTGGGCGCGGCGTTAAAGGAAACGTGCGTAGCATTAGGAAAAACCGCCGAAGGAGGGGGTCATCGCATCGCGGCCGGATGCCGGTTAGAAGTAGAACAGGCCCCGGCATTCTTGTCCATGTTCGACCAAAAAGTGGGGGAACAACTGAGTATTCGTTCCCGCTGAAGAATGGCTTTAAATAAATGAAATGAGAAAAGTCTAAATGAAATCACTTCTCATGGGATTTATTTTTGTTTTCTTATTTTCTATATCAACGCACGCTCAACCCATTAATGCTTCGCAATTTTTGGATGCGTCATTTGATGCGAGCGGAAATCTTTTGCCCGAGGTGCAGGGACAACTCTCATTTGCATCGCAGCAATTTTCTGAATTGCCCGCTCCCGTAAAAGCTATTTTTGGAAATCAGCGCGTGCAAGTCAATTTGACGAGGAATGATGGGGTGTCGGAAACACTGGGAGTAGTGTTGAGCAACAATGAAATTGTTTCCTTTACACGATACGCGCCCACGAATCCGAGTATGGTCATTACAACAGATGAAGCCACCATCCTGGGAATCGCGCAGAGTGAAAATATTTCAAACGCATTTATTCAAGCCGTGAACTCAGGAAAACTAACCTACTCCGCGGTGCAAGGTGGCGGAGGAGAATTCGCCGTGTTCATCGCCAACATCGTGACGTGGATTATGACGGTGATTAATGCCATCATGCACGCGCTGGGATTGAGCTAGTCTAATTCCTAAACCGTGTGTGTGGTAAATGCCACCCACCCGCGCGCGCGGAAAGGTTCAATGATTTGACTCGCCGTCCGTTGAGAGTCGCACACGCATACCACGGTGGGTCCGGCGCCGGCGAGCATACTCGTCCGGACGCCCGACATTTGCTTCAACCCTTCAATGAGGGCAAACACGACCGCGTACTCCAGTAGTTCAAGTGTTTCAAAAACATTCCCCATTTTTTCGGCCACTTTTTGAGGATCATTCGATCGAATGGCTTTCCTCATTTCGTGTATCGAATAATGATGGGAAACTTTGTTCACGTCAAAATGACCATATACCCACGCACTTTTTTTCTCAGGAACCTTGACAGGGGGAGTAATAATAGCGAGTTCAAGACGCGGACATTTTTCAATAGGCTCAACGATTTCTCCGCGACCTAAACCAATGCACGTTCCCCCTTCAATCAAAAATACTTCATCGGAACCAATCTTCGCCCCCAAATTTTTGAGAACATTCTTGGACAAGTTCAATTGCCACAACTCATTCAACCCTTTCAAAACCGTTGCCGAGTTAGAACTTCCCCCACCTAATCCTCCCGCGGAAGGAATTTTTTTATCAATATGAATTTTCACTCCCTGAATAGGTTTGCCAGGATTTTGGCTGGCGAATTCATTTTGCATCAGAATGGTTGCTTTGTGGCACGAGTTTTTCTCATTCAAGGGAACGCTTGCGTCTGTGCATGAGAGAATAATTTCACTGGAATGAGGAAGCGCTTCAATGGTTATCGTGTCGTGGATGGCCAATTCCTGCAGCACTAATTCGACTTCATGATAACCATCCTCGCGCTTGCGGATAATATCCAGTACCAGCGTGAGTTTAGCGGGAGAAGAAAGAGTGAGCGAGGAAGGCATGGAATTTACCTTCTTCAATGCACCACGTACGCAGGGCGGATGATTTCACTCTCAACGTGATTCGTTTCCTTGTCGTATTTTTTCAACCACGCAATCACGTCTTCAATGTCTTCATCCGGTGTACTGGCGCCAGCGCCTATTCCCACGTGTTTTACATTCGTAAACCATTCGGGTTTCAACTCGTCCGCGGATTCAATCCAGTGTGTTTTCGTCTGCTGCGCGCACAATTCGGCCTGTCTTTTGGTGTTTCCACTATTTCTTCCCCCAATAATGAGCATGACATTAACTTGAGTGGAAAGCTGCACCGCACCGGGCTGCATTTCATGCATGGCATTGCAAATAGTGTTGTACACTCTTACTTCACGAGCTTTACCCATGACCGCCATGGCCACGGCTTGCACATTGTCGTTTGATTGGGTGGTTTGGGAAACAATTCCAATCTTCGTTAACACGGGATAATGTAATTTTTCCACTACTTCCGCGTCGGTTTTAGCTTTCATGAGTTCATCATTCGTGTAGTATTGTGTTTTTCGCGGGAATAATTTGCTGGCTTCTTCCGCATTTTCCACTACAATCGCGTTGGGGGCATAACTTTTGATTCCTTCCACTTCCGGATGACCATGTTCGCCCACAATAATGACTTGGTATTTTTCATCAAACAATACTTTTGCGGTCTTGTGAACCATGGTCACGAATGGGCAGGTGGTGTCGACGATTTTCAACTCTTTTTCTTTGGCTTTTTCCAATGCTTGTACGGTAACACCGTGCGCACGCATGAGGACGGTGCTTCCTGCCGGAATTTCATCCATGGAATTCAAATGAGTAAAGCGAGAAATTTTGGACGCGGCGTAGGGATTGTCTTCCACGAGTTTTCCGCCGTGGTCAATGATTTTCTGGACAACTCGCTGATTGTGCACGGGCATCCCATACAAGAATGCGGGACCCTGGTCGAGTGTCTCATGAGAAAGTTTTACGCTGCGTTTGACTCCAAAACAAAAACCAGCGGCGCGAGCGAGTTCAATCTTCATGAAAAAATCCTCCAAAAATGGTCGAATGATTTACTTCATTTGGAAATCGCATAAAAAACAATCGTTATTTTTGACGCGCAACAAGGGTAATTACGTCAATTGTAGATTGTATGCATCATTTTTTCATTTTAGGGGGTGGGAGAGGATATTTAACCCAATCCATGAATGATTATGCTCATGCCCTCCCGTCCCCATCAACGATTAGCTATCTTAGGAAGCACCGGAAGCATTGGTACGCAAACATTGGATATTGTGGACCAACACCCCAACGAGTTTAGTGTGAAAGTCCTCACCGCGAATGGTTCGATGGAATTATTGGAGAAACAAGTCCACCAATACCGTCCTGAAGCCGTGTGCTTAGTGGATGAAACGAAAGCGGATGCGTTGAAGAAAAAAATGAAGGGAAGCGTGCACGTCCTTTCCGGATACGCTGGATTGAATGAAGCCGCGCGATGGGAAAACGCGGATACGATTGTTCAAGCATTAGTGGGGAATATTGGAATGAAACCCACGATTGAAGCCATTCACGCGCGCAAAAAAATTGCACTTGCCAACAAGGAAACGCTCGTGAGTGCGGGCGCGGTCGTCATGCCTCTCGTAAAAAAACACCATATTGATTTGACTCCCATTGATTCGGAACACTCGGCTATTTTTCAATGCTTGAAAGGAGAAAACGTGAATGAAGTCACGCGACTCATTATCACGTGCTCCGGCGGCCCCTTCCGCGGAAAAACGCTCAACCAATTGGAAGGCGTGACACGTGAACAAGCATTGAACCACCCCACCTGGAAAATGGGTGGAAAAATTACGATTGATTCCGCTACCCTTATGAACAAAGGATTTGAAGTCAATGAAGCCATGTGGCTGTATGATATTCCCGCCGAAAAAATTGATGTGGTGGTTCACCCCCAATCCATTATTCACTCCATGGTCGAATTCACAGACGGAAGTATTATGGCCCAAGTGGGTCATCACGACATGAGGATTCCTATACAGTATGCACTCACACACCCTTCGCATATCAAACTCAACGTTCCTCCATTTGATTTTGTGAAAGCAAAACAATTCACATTCGAACAACCGGACGTGAAAACATTTGATTGTTTGCAAATGGGATTAGATGCGGCGCGAGAAAAAGGAACCGTTTGCTGCGTGTTAAACGCAGCCAATGACACGTGCGTGGAATCATTTTTGAAAAATGAAATTGAATTTTTGGATATTCAACGCACCATACGCGAAGTTGTTTCGCGTCATAAAAATAACAAACACCCTTCCTTTGAGGATGTGTTGCACGCGGACGCGTGGGCGAGGAAAGAAGCCCAAAAAATAATGAGGGAATTGAAGACCAAACGGAAGTGATGGGATGAATCGTGCACTCTATACGGTAATTGGATTGGGATTGTTAACGATTATTATTTTGGCCAACGTGTCATCCGCGAATAGTTTACCCCCTTCCTCGGCGACGCAGCCTAACATTGTTTTCATTCGCACGGATGACCAGGATTTTCAAACATTTTTTGATAAACTTCCCAACGGAAGGCCGGTCATGAAAAACGTGCGCGAACTCATCATGCGCAGGGGAACCTATTTTGACCGCTCCTACGTGTCATTCCCTCTATGTTGCCCCTCACGAGCAACCACCCTCACGGGACAATACGCGCACAACCACACCGTGTTATCGAATGGAGGAAGCACGGGAGGCTATGCCAAATTGAATCACACGAACACGCTCCCCATATGGTTAGGACAAGCGGGATATTATACGATGCACTTGGGAAAATACATGAATGGGTATAACGTTGTCCTCGATCCGAGTGGAAGCTATCATGCTCCCCCTGCGGGATGGAATAAGTGGTTCACGACGTTTGGGAACATGCACAAGTATTACAATTATTCCGTGTATGATGGGACGAATGTTGTGACTTATGGTTCGAGTGCGAGTGATTATCAAACGGATGTAATCACGCGGCAAGCCCAGGATTATTTGACGCAGCGACCGTATGAGAATCAACCCTTCTTCATGCAAGTGGATTATTTAGCGCCGCATGAAGATTTGAGCATGGGAAACAATCCCCCTCCCGCGGCGCCGAGACATCAAGGGCTTATGTCCGGGTCATCATTGCCCATGTCTCCTGCATTTAATGAAGCCGATGTCTCCGACAAAGCTATTTTCATCAGCTACCTGCCCCCACTCACGTCGCAAGATATTGCGGAAGTAAAAAATAATTATGAACACCGCATGGAAAGCTTGTTAGCCGTGGATGAGGGAGTGGGAAAAATACTCCAAACCCTGCGAGCCACGGGACAATATGGCAACACCATTGTTGTTTTCACGAGCGATAATGGATTCATGCTGGGAGAGCATCGTAAAAGTGGAAAATTCTTGGCGTATGAATCCTTGCGCGTACCATTAATCATGAGTGGACCAAGTATTCCTAAAGGAAAAATTGTTCCCGAACTCGTGATGAATGTGGACTTGACTCCTACATTTTTGGAATGGGCATCCGCTACTCCCGGGTTGCTGCAAGACGGCCGCTCGCTTGTTCCTTTGTTGACTAATCCAACCGGAACCACGTCTTGGCGTTCAGATATTCTCACGGAAAACCCTCTCGTGAATTATTATCGCGGACTGCGAACCTATAACGTGTCCACGGGACGAGAATACTTGTACACGGAATACGATTACACGAATGATGGGGTGGTGGACGAAAAAGAATTATTCGCATTGACCCCGGATTCATGCCGACCCGTGGGGGACCCGTATTTGTTGGAAAGCCAGCACGCGAACCCGTGTTATTCTTCACTCATTCAACAATTCCACAACCGTGTAACGTATCTCAAAACATGCGCGGGAAGCACCTGTACTTGATTAATTATTTTTTCTGCTCTGAAAATAATTTGCTGTATTATTTCAAGGAGTGCAATTAGGATATTCGGGGTCGTTTTCCAAGCACAATGTTACCTGTTGTCGAACCAAATCACGGTCATTTCCATTTGGATTTCCCGCGCCCAAATAGTTGTTGATGCGCGTCCAATACAAATGAGGGGTTTGCCCACTATCTTCAAAATTAATCGTGGTGGCGGAATGGTCGATAAGAGAAGGATACATGTTGAATGTTGCGCCGGAAACCCAACTGCCTAAACAATTCGGTTCCCCTGCTTGGCCAAATGGCAAATCCAATGCTTTTATTTTTTGGATAGGCGTCCAATTAATCAAATCATCCGAAAGGGCGTAATACGCTCCGCATTCATTTCCCCCATTAATCCATCCACCGGCCCCCATCAACATGTACTTGTTAAGGTACGTGTTCCACGTGATGCTGGAGCGGAGGCTTTGAACATTAGGGAGATAGGCGCATGGCGCGTGAGTTGGTCCTACTATTGGAGATTTAGACGGATACAAATATGCTGGATTAAGCGGAATATCAAACTGAGGATTCGTTAAACTTCCCGACCATGCCATCCATGAACTGGGGTTGCTTAAATCGTCCGTGCGAATAATGCACATTCCTCCAGGGGTGCTGCCTGCGTGCTGATCCGCGAGGAAAAATAAATAATAAAAATTATCTTTTTGAATAATATTCGTGGGGGAAATATAGCCATATACACTGCCATTCATGGTGCTTAAACTCCATGATTCTGGAGGTGCGGCCACAATGTGGTTTGGTATGCTGGGAGAAGTAAAATTAATTGATGATGAAGCGGGTGCGGAAGCGTACGTGACTCCGCTATACCAGCATGTCGTGCTTCCATTAGGATAACATGGCGCGGTATGATCATGATACTCCATGTGTATTATCCCATGAATGATAACCCCATCCGAATACAGCGTGTTCAACCATTCATCATCATCAAAATCCGCAGGGTTTCCACTCCCAGTTGAACTTAGAACATTTGTACAATCCTTTTGTAAATTATTAAAAGAAGTTCCTTTCCAAAAATAATTTTCCGTGTGTGCAGAAGTGAGAATTATTTCATTGTTATTCCAAATAGCATGCGCGGGCAAATCAGGGTAATCGTCTATTCCGCATTTGGGAGAACTCGACCAATCAAATACTGTTTCTTCTGTTCCATGTGTGAAAATTAATTGGGGAATTTTGGGTGTTTCAGAACTGGCAAGAGAAATAATACAATTGGAGGTGCTTGCGCTGTCGCAGGCGGCGAGGCGATAGTAATACGTGGTGCCATTGACAACTTGGTCATCATAATAGTTTTGATTAGTAAGCGCTGTAGCCGTGGTTGAAGAAATAAGAGTGTCTACTCCAATAGGGATAGTCATGTTGTTTGGGCTGGTTACGACTATTTGGTTTATTGCTGTGGATGATCGGGAGCGGAAAAGATAATACGAAACGGGGTAGGATGAATCATCGCTCACTGAAAAAGTGCTCGTTACTAAAGCATTGTCCCAATTTGTTGAGAGTGAAATGCTAGGAGGAGTTGTTTCAATATTTGGATTAGAGGCCGGAACAACTGTTTTGATGATGGAAAGCGTACAATTAAGTGGCGTGGCTGAGTCGCAGACGCGGATGCGATAGTAGTGTTGAATTCCATTCGTTAAAGGGGTATCCACCCATGAGCCGCTCGTGTTAGTGGAATGAACAATCGTGACTCCCGCAGGAGGATTGTCAAAACTATTGGTGGTTCCGGTTGCAGACATGTTTGATAATAGTGTGACCGCACTTGCGTCTGTTGAGCGGGCAATGAAATAGGATAGTGTAGATGGAACGGGTAAATCGTGTCCCAAATAGGTGATGGTGGCCCGGGCATCTCCTTTCAAGAGAGTAAACGAATCAATAACGGGGCTTTCCGTGTCAGGAACACTATTCGGAGTAGCCCCTAGCGTGAGACTGGTGGAGCAATTTGAAATGGGTAATGCTGCATCACATGTGCGGACGCGATAATAATAGGTAGTTTGATTTGTCAATTGGCTGTCGGTTATACGAATATTGCTTCCAGACGCGTGGTTGTTAGAATAGATTACTGAAATGGTTGCGGGTGGGTTGTCAAAACTTACTGTCCCTTTAACGGGCAGCGTGTCTACTTCGTTGAATGATGTTCCTTGAATAATAATATATTGAACGGGGTCGCTCGCCGGTGCGGGATCGGTAGCGCTCAAATCAACGTCAATGCTCGCATCGCTTGGGGTGAGTGAAAACAAGTCGATGGTGGGCGGAGTGATATCTGATTGAGAGCCTGCCGCGGGAGTAGTTGATAGGGTCGTTGACAACGTACAATTGGGTGTTGGGGTTGCCGAATCACACGCGCGGAGACGGTAGTAGATAATTTGTCCATTTACCAGCGGACCATCGACAATCGATTCAATATTTCCCCCTGAAAAAACAATATTTATTCCCACGGGCGGGTTGTCAAATTGACTAACGGTCATGTTTTGGATATCACTCCATGTGGTGGAGCGGGCAAGTTTAGAGGTGACCGGGTTGGCTGGAGGATTTGGATCCACGGACGTAAACTGAATAGACGCTTGACCATCTCCGGGCGTAATGGAAAAAGTGCTAATCGACGGAGACGTTGTATCGGCGATACATTGCGTGCAAGAACTGCATGTGTCTGTTCCTGAGCAACCGGAAACGCCCGTCAACTCGCAAACTTCTCCATTTTCAATTATTCCATTTCCACAAACTTGTGAAAATGGAAGCGAGCAAGACGTGCAGTTGTTGCACCCTAACCCGGGGGAGCATCCATTATTTCCTGACACATCACACGTTTCGGAGCCCGTAATTAACGTGTCACCGCACACATCTCCTCCGCCTGGAATTCCGCCACCGCTTCCACCACTACTTCCTCCTCCGCCGCCTCCCCCTCCGCCACTACTACTTTTGAATTTGTTATAGCAATTGCCTGAATCGATGTTACAACCCGTGCATTCTAACCATCCCGAATCATAACCAAAAGATGCGCAGGTCGTATTTCCAAAAAAAGTGGTGCCCAAAAAATCAACGTCGCACGTTTCGATTCCTGTGATTTGATTGTCTCCACAACTACTAGTGTCGGGACTTGGATTATTATTTTGTCCACCACCCAACAAGTTTTGGTTGTCTGTGCTTATGGTTTGTTCAAACGTTTGAACACTGCTGTTTAGAATGGCCTCTCCCGCGGGTGCTATGGATGAAAGCATGAATAATACAACGACTGCCACCAGAATAGCCCCCGCGATGAGGAGGAGATACTCAGTGGAACCCTGGCCTTTAGTCATGCGTGGAAAAGGTGAACGTGAGTATATATTCCTTTAGGAAGGAGTATGGTCGTATGGCCGTGCACGTATTGTTAGGCGGAGGCGGTACCGGGACGCGGATGAAAAATCACGTGAACAAATCTTTCATTCTTCTCGCGGGAAAACCCATTATTGCATACTCGATGCAATTGTTTCAAGCACACCCGCAAATTTCATCCATCACCATCATGATGCACCCCGAATGGATTAAAGAAACAACGGAATGGATGAACCGACTCGGAATAACAAAAGTCAAACAAATTGTTCCCGGAGGAAAAGAGCGACAGGATTCCGTGAGAAATGGATTAGATGCCCTGCGCGCATTCC